>Ga0209992_10000050_pt1 | contig 179771 bp, 252 predicted proteins | sample 2SBtaG_2_FD_182564 | JGI IMG/M metagenome (GOLD analysis project Ga0209992, IMG submission 182564) | Deep subsurface microbial communities from Kolumbo volcano to uncover new lineages of life (NeLLi) - 2SBTROV12_ACTIVE470 metaG (SPAdes)... | ecosystem: Environmental > Aquatic > Marine >... | reverse complement strand
CTTCGCAGTCGATAAGTTTCCGCTGTTCGGTCCCGACAACATGCCGACCGATCAGTACGGTTTGTTCCGTTCTGACACCGGCTACCTGGAAGGTGTCAAGTCGATCAGTTCGCGGTATGTGCCGCATACGACTGATGACGTGACCGCCTTGTGTGAAGCCGCACAACATGCGTTTGACTGCGAAGTCAATTTGCAGTGTCACTTCCGCAATGGTCACTATGTGTCCATCGCTCCGACTGACGGCTTCCGCCGATCCATCTACAATGGTGCGGATAATATCTGGCCACGGTTCATGGTGTCCGGTGGTTTCGATGGCAGGGGTTTCAAGGCTATCTTGGGTTACTACCGCGATGCCTGCCTGAACCTGTCATGGATGCGTAAGGTTTCCGGCCTTGCTGTTTCCATTCGTCACACATCCGGTCTGCGTGTCCAGATGGATACACTGGTCGAACAGTTCAACCTGTTGAAAAATGGTTGGTCTACTCTGACTGATGTTATCGATCAGATGGAAAGACGACAAGTTAATATGGCCGACTTCTTGAATGAAGTTTATGGTCAGCCTTCGGCTGAGAATCTCGGTCGTGCTGCTGCTGGTGAGAGTGTTCGAGAGGTTACGATTCACCGCAATCGTACTCAAGAAATCTTTGACCGACTGTGGAACGAACGACAGAAGACAGGTCGAGACTTGTCAAACGGTGTCGGTGTTGTGTCTGCCTGGGAAGCGTACAACGCTGTTCAGGGTTGGACTCAGCATCAGTCAACACGTCGAACGGCGTTCAACACGTCATTCGATAGAATCCTCAAGGCGGGTAGCTCAACCGAGGTTCTCAAGGCTGAAGGATTGGCACTGTCTGCGTAAGTGGTTGGTGGTGGCCCAAGGGGTGGCTTTATGTGCCCCCTGGGTTTTTCTTTTTTGGAGAATCTCATGTATTATATTTCTTCTGATTCTGGCGAATATCTTCAGGTTTTGATTGACTGGGACACGGAACTGGTCACCCTAATATGGGGAGCTAAGTCACCCGCACCGCTGACTAGGGAGGAATTGATTCTCACCCTACAAAATATCCCTGTTGGTGAACATCCGATCATCACGACCAATCACTGGTCGTAAGTAGTTGCGACGTAAGGAGTTACGACCGGCCCGGCCCTTCGCTTCGCCGTAAGTCCAATGATACCAACACGTTACGACGAATCTCACAATCGCTCGCCCTAGGGGTTGACTATTCCTGATCTTATGGTACAATGAGTAGACGTAAGTCCGTGTGCCCCATAAGGTTAGGAGAAGAGTTTATGACGCAACTATGTTTGCTCGTTTTGTTGGCACTACTAGCACAGAAATGTGGCAAGTAGGTGTGTCCATGTGTTCACCCCGCCGTGTGTGGGGTGGACATTTGTTCACCCCTGTCCTGCCCCAACGGGGCCGATACACCAATCATATCATAGCCAGCGACTTTTGTTATTTTCCGAAACGCCGCTTGACATTTACTGATAGAGTGGTATACTCAAAGGAAGCCGATACGGCGATCATCTAATAGTCAGCAAATGAAAGGTAAGTCATGTTGAACCATGCTAAGTGTAAAGATATTCGTGAGGCCCTGGAGAATCATATGTCCGCATTTAATTATGAGGGCGTTAGTGTATCCCTTGGGCGTGGTAGTTTTACGGATACTGTGTTCACAATAAAGTTGGATATTGCCGCCGATAATGCTGATGGATCTCAAAGCTCCAAGGCAGCAGAAGACTTTAAGTTTTACTGTCGCCGCTATGGTATGACTGAGAGTGACCTGGGCCGCACATTTTCGAGTGGTAAAGATGTATTTACTATTCTTGGATGTAAGCCCCGTGCTACTAAGAATACTATTATCGTTACTAACCAGAACGGTAAGAATTATGTTATGCCACATGACAGAGTTAAGTTTTTCTTAGCTCTTGATAAGTAAGTCTTACCGTATCCCTTCGGATACGTCATTTGTTGAACTGTCAGCAGAAAGGGTATGTGATGAGCCTGGTTAAAGTTGATAAAGACGCCCTGAAGGAAATTGCGTGGGCGTTAAATGGAATTGATGCGGAAGACCTGACGCGGGCTGAGGAGCAGATCGTAGCCGTGCTGGTGGGTCAGGGACTCATGAAGCGTATCGATATGGAAGACTGGGTAATGTGCGAGGTCTGCGAAACCGCCTAAAGGGGCGATTTTGGGAAAATTCGGAAAAATTCGGATTTGGTGCTAGACAAATGGGTTCTTGGCTGTATAGTATAAGGTGAGAGTCATTCAAATAGCTTACTTGGGCTTTGCCCGTAAGCCATGTGATTTTGTGTTTTGTAACTTAAAAACTCTGTTCGGTAAGATAAACTGACGAGTCCGAAGGACGAAGAAAAATCGAATCAACTTCGTTAATACGATTTAAGCTCACTTCGTTCGCTTCTACCAGACAGACAAATCGCAAACTAATAATGAGGAAGTTTTATGGATACAGTCAGTATCAAGTTACCTAAGTTACCAAAAGGATTTGAGTATACGGGCGAATACAGGAGGATAAAGTTCGGAGATATGTATCTAAGTAGCACTAAGAAAGTATATGTGCGAACAGATCATACTCTTTCAAAAACGCCCTTCTTTCTTGTTAAAAGTATAAAAATGGATGACATTGGCGACGAGCCAGTGATAACATCGGATTTTGTGGATTACATGTTAAACCAGTACCTTGGGAGTAAATGATGAAGAGTCGCATTTCAACAACACGAACAGTCGCCGCTAAAGAACAGACAGAAGAATTCAAGCGAGTAGCCAAGGAATCGATTGATTACGGCGAACAGAACGACTGTAGTGTTAAAGCCGTGGCTATTCTATCCGGCCTGTCATATGGTTATGTTCGGACTTTGTTCCTTGTCAAAGGTAGGGAACATAGGAAGCCTACGCCACGGTCAGTGACTTTCGCCGTCCTGGATGAACTGGGAATCAACGTTCGCGAAATTGGGAATCTCCCTAAATCCGTGTCAAAGTGTGAACGTGACCTGAACCCAGATCATAAGTTCTTGGTTATTACCAGTGGACATATGCTCGCCGTTACTAAGGGCCAAGCTCACTGCTGGACTCGTGGTCGGAAACATAGACCTCTTAGTATCATGAGGATCAACTAATGATTGTTGCAAAAGCTTTGTTGTATTTGTTTATTGGTGTTATGTTCTTTACTTTCGCAGGACATATATTAACCGCTGATTTTGAAGAACTGCCGCCAATCGTACTAAAAGTATCGGCTGGTATCTCGTTTACATCCGCCGCTATGTCTGTAGTTCAGTGCTATCACTTAATAGTTCATACTATAGACTAGCGTGTCTTACGCGATCCTCCCCTAGACGCCGGTTTGACCACAGTCAGCCAAAATGGAGAAATTTGTAATGAGAGAAATATTAGTTGAGACCCTGGAGATCAAGGTAGGACTACTGGAGGAACTATGTGACTCCAAGGATACCACAATCGCCGCCCTACAAGATCGTTGCAATATCTTAATTGGTATTCTTGAGGTTAATGGGCATACTGAATCTTCCTCTTATAAGTTCCCCGAGGAGGCTAAAGCCGACGAGTGATACTCCCTAGGCGGGAAAACAGACCAAAACGCCGAAAACGCTGGGTTTTTTGACTTTCCGGGAGTGATAATTTTGATATTTTGGGTCGAAAATGGTTGACATTCGCCCATTTGGGTGATATAATGTAGTGAGAGGGGTGAAATCGAGGCACAATCTGCACTTGATAAGTGGCAAAACTTGTCTCATAAGCCCCTACACTCACTCATAACTGGACCGATTTGACTCATTTTGAAACTCTGGAGGGCGATTTTAGTAGTGTTTTTGCTGCTTTATCGTCAAAGGGGGACCACGACCTTGAAAAATCCAAACCGCAAAAATCCCTCCCCTGTCCCCTCTCTCCTATATAGTATTGAGTTTTATGTTGTATTGGTGTGTGTTACTGTACTCATTATGCTCCTACTTTGGGGATGTTAGATGCTCACCTACTTATCAGTGTTTTTACTGTGTTTCCTAGTCGCTGATGCCCTTATCTTAGCATACGTGGTATTGACCACCCAACCCGTAGTTGGGGACGTTATAGACATAGAGAGTGAATACGCAGATATGAACTATGAGTGGGAACAGGAAATGGGTATAGATCCCACAAATGAGGACGAGTAAAGATAGGAAAAGGTAGAAAACCCACTTTTAAGAAAGAAAACGGCGATGCGAAAACTACAAACAGAAACGGTGGACTAATGCTCAGTATTGACAGAATGTGCTACGTTGGCGACCTGATTCAAGAAGTCTCCGTTAAGTCTGGTAAGGACTACGGGGAGGTTGAGAAAGCTATGTTTCATACGCATAATTACCCAGAGGGGTATAATTCTCATATTGAGTACGGTGATGAACCTACAGAGGGTTATGAGTGGCTCCAGGAAGCATTCGATAAGGTTTTGGATGAAGCTGGGTGCCTGTCTACTTATGTTACTGAGTTAGATTGCTAGAGTTTATCAATTCTGTAAGCAACAATGCTTCCGACTTCGGTAATGTAATCCCTCAAGGTGACTACTACACAGAAGAATTAGAGGAATATGAAGACGATGACTACGAGTGAATTCACACAGTGGTTAGACTGCATTCATACCAGACCAAGTCAGTACAGAGTAGGACAACACCTATTCAACAACCTGTATGACATATGCCCTGACATAGCTAATGCTATTAGCGGTACTAAGTACGACTGTTTTTACAGGGATAGTGATCGTATCATATACTGTATTTCTCATGTGTATAGCACCTATGTGTTAGGAGAAGATGATGGCGTTCAATCCATACCGTCGAGCTAGAGAAGAGAATAAACGTCTTGCTCAGGAGTGGGCACAGCGGGCTAGGAACCCTCAACAATCTATTCCTACAACCCACCAGAAGGATACTAACATGAAGAAGATAGTTTACTTAATAGTTCAAAACGGCGTTGATGGCAAAGAACCAACCAACGAAGTATATGCTAGTTGGAGTGAAGAAGATCGAGATAATGTCTTGGCGGCTTCCAGGAATAAGAACTACTTTCGTACAGAAGAACGAATTGTAGGTGAAGAAAAGGTTAAGGCTAAGGCCCTTAAAAAACTTACGGCGACTGAGAAACTTCTACTCGGTCATGGTCAGAAAACCCCATAACAAGGAAGAAGGGTTTAGTTATGTATGACGATAAGACTGCTGGTGCTGCTGTTGGATTTGGTTTGTTCTTATGTTTTATGCTAGGAGCAATCTTGGGTATGGGTATATCCCATCACTTTACTGAGGAAACCTGGCAAACGGAACTAATACGGAGAAATCAGGCTGAATACAATACTACTACTGGTAACTGGCAGTGGAAGAATGAACCTTTGATAGAAAGTTATGATTGATATGGGTTTACCACAAATTATACTACTTGTTCTAATCGCCTGTGTATTTGGTGTACGAGCAGGTGTTACTTCCGCTAATTCAGACGGAACGTTAGATAATACACATGCACAAAATTTTGGTATATGGATGGTTAAGACCGTATTTTGGTTAGGTCTTCTTTATTGGGGAGGTTTCTTCTCATGACGGAAGAACTAGAACTTAATCCTCATTGGCGGCGTGGGGTGATTGACGGCGTTACTATGGCTCGTCAATCTCTTATCGGTCTTCGTACTGAGTTTCAAGAGTTAATTGAGGAATACGGTAAGGAAAGAGATCCTATCATGCAACACTCAGCACACGTTGTTGAGGTTTGTATTGATTCCATTAACGATTTAATTGATGCAGCACAGGAGAAAATCTAATGAGGACTTTGATCCAGAAAAATTGATCTAATTGGCCGAAATCCGCTTGACATTCGCGGCGAGCCGAGTATCATGGTGGCATACTCAAACGAAAAGGATACGCCGTGAAGATTGATCCCAGTAAGATTACCGATTTTGAACGCTCTACAGACGACCTACAAAGGTTTCTCCTGTTTAGTATATCAGTAGCCGGTAAGAACAGTAAGACTATTGCTAATCAGTTGTGGTTGTTTGAAGAGTGGCTGGTGTCCGAATATGATGGACCTACCCTATTCCATAGACTACGACAGATGGACAATAAGAAACTGACTACTGTACTGAAGTGGTTGGGTTTTGGGTGTTACAACCAGCGTGCTAAGGCTTTCTTGTCGGCGGCATGGTCTGGAATTAACTTAGAACACTGTTCTATCAGTCAATTAGAGCAAATACACGGCGTTGGGTTTAAGACTAGCCGTTTCTTTATCATGCACTCACGTCCTAATGCACAAATTGCTGTGTTAGACGTACATATACTGAAATGGTTGAGGTATAAGGGTATAAATGCCCCTAAGCAGACTCCTGGCTCAAGTCGCCGTTATGTTGAATTGGAACAGAAGTTCTTAGGTCTCTCAAGAGACATGGGTAGAGATCCTGCTGAGTTGGATCTGGAAATATGGAATTCTTACGCTAAGGGGTAGTAATGGACAAGGTTAAACTCACGCTAGTAGGTCTTGATGGTAACGCTTTCTCTATTATGGGGGCGTTTTCTACTGCTGCTCGCCGTCAGGGTTTCGATAAGAAGTACATTGATGATATCCTGGCAGATGCTATGAGCGGCGATTACAATCACCTGTTGGCTACTATTGCTAACGAATGTGAAGACATTGATGGTCAATGGTTGGTAGATGGTAACTTTCTAAGTGAAGCATTGAAGGAAGTAAAAAATGTCTGAACCTAATCTTGGACACCTAATTGGGGAAGGCGACGATGTAAATCGTGACGCTATCCATGTTGCTGTTGTACCTATGACTGCGGGTGAGGATCTATCTATTGGTAGTGCATTCCGCCTAGGTAGTACAGATCAGTATACAGCATATAACGGCAATTATGGCAACGCCGTTGGTATTGTAGACCCATTTCTAAATGCTAGTGAAGTAACTTACTGGAGAGTAGAGAAGGGTCAGAAGTTCTGGGGTTTTTTATTTCCAGGTACTGTGACTGGTATGCGTCATCACTGGATGCACCCTGCTTTCAAGGAAAGAACTGATAGTATTCCTGCTTTCAATGACAGAGAGTATGAGTACCAAGAAGCATGGGCGTGTTGTGCTGGTGAGGTTTATGATGAAGATCATTGGCAGCAGGATGAAGCTGAAGAAAGTTATCGTTGGCTACAGGACTTCTGCGACCGATGGAACTTTGATTTGACTGAACTTATCGCACAGGCTACAAAGTCTGGTGATAATCGAGAAAGTTGGGATAGATATATCGTTGCTAACGGTCACGACCTACATAATAGTGGTGACTTAGGTGAAGATCATAATCTATTCTGGAAGCACCTGGAAACGTATACGGGTGAAAAATACGACGACGACCACCGTTTAGGTATGGGTTGGAGTTGTTCCTGTTAGGAGATTGTTATGGAACCGAAACTAGGACAAAAGATTCCTGATGACATAGAGGTAATGCGTGATGCTATTCATGTAGCTGTATTCCCTTGTATTGCTGATGATAATATGGAGCCAGGTACTGCTGTTCGCATCAATGAAGATGGCACTGCTAGTGATGGATATTCTGATAACGTTGGTATCGTAGATCCATTCTTAGACTGTCCAGTATACGTTGGTGAGAAGTTCTGGGTATTCCTGTTTCCTAACACAGTTACAGGTATGCGTCATCAGTGGCAGCATCCAGACCTGGATCATATTTGTGAGCCGGAACCAGTAACTAAGCCCGTAAAGGACATTGATGATATCATTGATCCTAATGCGTGGAGTTGTTGCTCTCAGGTTGACATTGATGGAGGTTGGACCGCTGATAGTCTGACTGAGACTCAGAGAGCGGCACTGGAACGTATACGTAAGTTTGCTGAAGAGTATTATGCTACTCCAAGTAGACTTATTGACCAGGCCGTGAGTGGAGAGACTTTGTTTTTCGGTACTGAGATATACGGCGATGTTGACTTTGAGAGAGATCTCAGAGAATTCTGGACAGATATTTCTCTGTTTACTGGTCGTTACTTCTCTACTAAACATAGAGATAACTCTGGTTATAGGTGTGGGTGCTAACCTAACCCGTATTAAGTAAAGGAAATGAAATGTCACGAGTAACTATTGAAGTTGATAACCCACAAGAAGTAATTAAGGAAGCATTGTGGCTTGCATGGAATGCCTGCGGTGGTCCTATGGGTATGGGTGCCTTTCAGGACAATGGTGGAGCCAGCAAGGAAGACATTTGGAATAATGTTGCTAATGCTGGTGACTATCCAGGGCCGTCTCACAGTCGCCCTAATGAAATTCACGGCGACTACGTTTTTGGTCGCATGATGAAGATTTGGTTTGATTACGATGATAAGTCCATTACTGTTGCTACTGCGAAGCAGGAGTGGGACTATCAGGCATGGTCTGGTACTTATCCTACTTACCCTGAGTTGATTGCTGCGGCAGTTAAGTCATTGGAGGAACAGAGTGTCTAGTCAAAAACCAGATCCTTTAGGTAAGTTCCTGTACTGGGCGTTTATATGCACAGTCGGGTTTATCATTCTATCCTCACTGTTTGATAGTGCTCGTAATGGCCCTCCTGAGTGGAAGGAACCGGATAGGTACGAACATATCTCACCGGAGTTAGAGAAGGCTCTGGAGTCAGCGGCACAAAAACAAGGTCAATCTATTTACGGAGACTAACATGCTGGACATGACAGAGGGTATGTGTGAGGATCATCACAAACACATTCAACCACTAGCAGAAATCAAGACTATTGAGAAGGCTATTCAAAACGCCCTATACCTTGATAATCTCCATGATAGAATTGGGTTCATCTGTCAGTGGGAAGAGTATCGTAAGAACCAGACAGAATACAAAGAGTCATGTTATGGAACGGCTGTAAGTCGTCTACTGTTTATTCATGGAATTGATCTTTCTAAGATTGGTAGACTCGGATGAATCAGTGGCAACCTATTAGTTCTGCACCATATGGTCAAGTTATCATGACTATTAAGAGCATGTATGTGTATTATCAACCAACACATTAAAAACCATTATGAACGATACAATGCTAAGGGCGATCACGTTCGCTAACCTACATCATAAGGATCAGCTTAGGAAGTATTCCGGCGTTCCTTACATTGCCCATCCAGTAAGGGTAGCTTTCCGTATTATGGATAGATACCCAGACTTTGATGACCTTATTATTGCGGGAGTTCTACATGATACGATTGAGGATACTGATGTTACATACCCGGATCTTGTGGATTCGTTTGGTGTACCGGTTGCAGAATATGTTTTGGAGGTAACGAACCAGTACGAAAAGTCCGAGTACCCTAATATGAATAGGGCGGAACGTAAGGCTGCTGAGTTCAACCGTATCTCCAGGATTAGTGCGGCTGGTAAGCTGATTAAGCTGGCAGATAGAATTGATAACCTGTCTGAAATGGACGGCGATCCTGATTTTCTTCATACTTACTTAGACGAAAGTGTGAAGTTAGCGGGAGTTCTTCGCGGAATCGATGGATTCTTGGAGAATCAGCTTGACAAAAGCATCGAAGCCGGATATGATACTGTGATGCAGGCGAAACTCGCCAGGAACGAACCTATCAACAAGAGAGAATCATGAACAAACAAGAGATCTTTACTACTGTCAAAAATCATTTACTCACTCAGAACAAGCAGTGTCTCGATGAGACTGGTGTGTGCAGCTATCGTGCTAATTATGGCACAAAGTGTGCTGTTGGATGCTTAATTCCAGATGACAGATACTCACCTTCAATTGAGGGTAATCATATCCATGAGGAGTCCGTAAGGGATGCGATTCCAATTTTTGATTATGTTGATTGTGGTGTTGAAGCTCATTTGAACGATATGGTAAACTTCTGTAGTGACCTACAGGATATACATGACTGCTCTCTTCCAGAAGAGTGGCCAGAACGCTTGCGGACACTTGCTTCTAAGGAAGGTTTGGAGTATTGATATGGGTAAACGTGGACAAAAAACATGCCCTGAATGTAGTGGTACAACTGGTCCGCGTTCCCATCGCTGTCCTCATTGTCACCACAAGTTTGAGAAGCGTGTAGTTCAGCCTAAGAGAAGTAATCACGGTCGTGGTAAGAAGACATGCCCCGGCTGTGAATCTATTTTAGGTGTACGTACTCGTGAGTGCCCTAGCTGCGATTACAAGTTTAAGATCAAGACCCATACTGATAGAGTCCTGCCTAACCAGATTACGGACTGGGAGAGTCTTACCAAAGGCACCCGTATCCGCGTCGTCGGAGGGTCAGGTCCGTACTACAGAAATAGTGACGGTGAGAATCAATATACCACAAGTCGTGGTAAGTACATAGTACAAGAAGTGTGTGAGGATGGTTTGTGTGTTGTTGGTGACTTAACCAGTAAGTCTTCTGATGCCGGATTCTCATTCCTATACATGGGTCCAAAGGTAAGGTCTCCCCTTTGTTCTAACTTATGGCGAGACGCATGTAAGATCGTGAGAGTGAAATGACAACACCAAAACGCCGTGGTATAACCATTACTGAGATATTAGTAATGGTTGCTATTGTCTTTATTCTAACCGTTTTACTTGTTCCTGTTTTCTTGCAGGCAAATAGGACATCTACCTTACCAAAGGTAGAGACTACTGTTGGGAATCAGTATTACATTGATACTGTTACTCATGATAACCATGAATACATAATCTTCCAATGGTCAGAGAGGTTTGGAGTAACACATAGTCCTACCTGTCCATGTAAACAAACTGCGGAACAACCAGTTCCACAACATTCGAGGTATTGATATGAAGTCAAAAGATTTAGAGAACGCTCAAGAAGAAATAATGAAGAGTGTTAGAAAAAAGGAAGAAAGAAAACTGATAATTCAGAACATGATGAATAACCAAATGGCGGCTAAGATGATGAAGGAAGCCGATCAGCGTATTCAGAAGGGACTGGAAAAATCTAAGCTTAGGAGAGTCATCGGACGTGATGATGGCAGAAGTATGAATCGTAAGCTATCAAGAAACAAACCATGTTTGTGCGGATCGAATCTCAAGGCTAAAAAGTGTTGTGTAACGCTAGATGTAGCTCTTGAAAAACTACAAGAACAAGAAGGTGATATAGATGTTTGATGATCTTGAGAATCTATTCAATAGTGTCGATAGAGACATTCAATGCTGCAAGGCTCTCCGAGAGTTGGTTATGCAGATTGCTATGATCCGACCCTTTATCATGAAGAGTAAGGAACTAGCGGGTGATGACGAATCCCTAAAGGCCCTTATGATGAAGTCTATTATGGGTTCAGTAAGGGAAGATGGTATTGAACTGTCCGTAGAAGAAGCAGAAGAAATGCTCGAAGCCTTCGAGTGTATTCTGCGGGCGTTAGAGATTTTTGACCAGAATTATGAGAATTGGTCAGAAAAGGGTAAATTCATCATAAATAACAAGAAGAACAAACCTTTGGATGATCCAGATCTGCCTGATTTCCTAAAATAATAGGCAATTCCGTGTATAATACTGTGTCTAGCAGTTTTTTTACACGGGAGTTGTCATGGCTGATAAAGAGAAAATCCAAAAAGAGATCGAAACCGCGATCAATAAGCTGAACAATCGCGGTATCAAAATGCACGAAACCCCCCAAGAATACGACGAAGTAGGCTTAGGGGATGCTATGGAAACCATCCTAACAAACATGGGTGTTACTCAGGAGCGTTACAAGGAATGGTTTAACCTGGAAGAATGTAACTGTACTCGCCGCAAACAGTGGCTTAACAAAATGCTTTCCTGGAAGCGACCTAAGAAGGAATAATCATGGGAACTCGTAATCTTACTGCTGTATACTCTAATGGTGAATTAAAAGTAGCTCAGTACGGGCAGTGGGATGGTTATCCTGAAGGCCAGGGTGCTACAGTGATTAACTTCCTCAATAGCTTGAGTGAAGAATCATTTGAGCAATTCCTCAATAACCTACATGCGTGCTATTTCTACACAGAAAAAGAGATCGATGACTTAGGTGACGATTGGATGCAAACATATCCTCAACTATCCAGAGATCATGGGGCAGACATTCTCAATATGGTTCTGGACGAGCCTCTCGGCCTTGTAAACTCTATCGAGTTTGCGAAATACTCACTATTCTGTGAGTGGGCATACATCATTGACTTCGATAATACTACACTCGAAGTGTATACTGGGTTCCAGACAGAACCAATCGCAGAGACAGAAAGATTCTATTCAGAAGAACTGCGTGATTATAGTGTTGGTGAGCAATACTACCCAATCAAACTTCTGAAGTCTTATGATCTGGATAATCTCCCAGACAATGATACATTTACCACAGAGTTAAATGAACTAACGTACGACGAAGAAGATTTCGCGGAAGAAAACGCTTGACAAAGGCGAAAGGCGTGCTACAATCGGATGCAGGGTAGTTCATTCTGTGCCTGCTGGTCATTTATGCTTACTGGACTTTAGTAGGTGGTAGTAAGATGTATGTGCTAGAACAGGATAAAGACGAGTATCGTCCAGATCTCTTATGTGAAGAAGATACTCAAACTGAATTAGATGACGAGGATGAAGTAATCCCCGTCGTGGTTATTAACTAAGAGTGGAACGGTGAACAAAAAAGATCTCAAAATTGAAAAAGTAAAATGTCAAGGTCCAGGCGGTCAGCATATCAACAAGACCGAGTCTGGATGTAGAGTTACACATTTACCTACTGGTATCAGTACCAAGGTCTGTGGTCGTAACTATCACAGGAACGAGAAGAAGGCCCTGAAAAAGATTCAGAGTCTACTGAAGGAAGCTGAAAGAGAGGAACGTGCTGCAAAGAAAAAGCAGAGACGTGATTACAAAATCAAAAATACTCAGACTGTTCGCACATACCACTTCAAGCGTGGTACCGTGAAGGATCATAGGTCGGGTAAAACCGCTAATCTGGATAAGTTTCTGGATGGCGAGATAGATTTCGCAGACTTTTCGAGGTAAGACAATGAACACGGTCACCCAAGAAACTAAGGCTCAGATGGTTGATAAAAAAGAAGAACCGTCGTCTGAAAAGGCTATACAGGCTTTTCTTGAAACACACCTAACACTAGGTGATTCTACAAAGATACACAAGGTAGATACCAAACATGTATTCGACAACTTCTATAGAGTAAACATCTGGATTAAAAAAATGACCCATGATAGTGTTGTTCCTACTTTTTGTATTACTCATAGCTTCTTCTTAGAGATTGAAGACGGCGTAGCATACGATAGAACTCTCCGACAAGAGAAATAATCTTATGTTATCTGATGGATTAGTGTATAATAGGGTAAGCTCACAAGACTCTAACCTTGTCTTACCCATGCCAACGCTTCCACAAGAAACTCGTCGCAACCTCCTGTATTTAGCAATTGTCTTTATTGTGTGTATGATTTCAGTGTACGATAACACCCTGAATGTCATATACGGAGACAATCTGTTAGAGCACGAGGAAAATCCAATTGCCAAGTGGTTCATCGAATACGGTGGAGTATCATTACTCGTAACTGTTAAAGCCTTTACAACTCTGTTAGCATGTTTTCTTGCTATACGGGTAGCTTACAGTAGATATAGGATAGCCTTGATCGCAGTATTGTTTTTTCAACTACTGTTATTCTGCTATCTATCCTTCTATGCAGAGGGGTCATTGTTTAACTTCAGTAACAGAATATCTAACACACCTATCACCGAGGCTATTAGGTTCTATTGCGGCTGGTAAGACAAGAAGTCAGAACCGGTTATGTATAAAATCCCAGTCAAGAGACTTTGTATCTCTGACATACATCTAGGGGGTGGATACACTAGAATCAAAGGTTTACTCGATGTACTAAACACGTACAAGTGTAGGGAACTGATTCTATGCGGGGATATTCTAGACTTCTGGAGAATGAAGTATAAGATCAAGTGGGACGGCGAGAAGTATTCTGAGCTAATAGAAACCATACTTGATATTGCAAAAACAACCAGGGTAATATACATTCCTGGTAATCATGACGAATACCTGAAGATATTTGACGGGCATAAAGCCTTTGGTATTGAGATCATGAATCACTACGTTGCAGATGACACTCTCTTTATTCACGGCGATTCTTTTGATAATCTGTCCGAAGAACAGAGAATCATCTACCATTTGGGTGACTTCGCGTATAACATGATTCAGAGAATGAACCGCTGGTTAAGGTTCCCTCTGTCTAAGGTGATACGCGATCCCTTCGCCCCATCTAAATTGATTAAACAGACTGGTAAGAAGATATTCAGTCATTTGAACGGATTTTATGAGAACGCCGCATCAACCGCTAAGAGGCTAAATTGCGGTACCATCGTATGCGGACATACGCACATTGCAGAGAAGAAAAGGGTAAATGGTATAGACTATTACAACTGCGGGGATTGGGTAGAGAGTGGGACATATCTCATTCAGTATTCGTCCAAAGAAATTGTGATAGTGGATTATGATTTACAACAGTCCAATGAAGATCACGGCTATTAGTGATACACACGGCAGACACGACGATCTCACAGATATTTTGAAAACAGGCGGCGAAGTTCTCGTTCATGCGGGTGATGGTGCTAATCAAAAGAATCCTATCCTAAATGAAAAGGAACTGATTGACTTTCTGAATTGGTTTAGTGCTATTCCTAACTGGGAACACAAAATCTTTGTCCCTGGTAACCATGATACGTCTATGTGTGCTGGTCTAATCAGATGGGATGATGACGAGTGGTACAACCTTGAGATTTTGATTAACCGCCCCATTATGATTGATGGGGTTAGATTCTTTGGCTCGCCGTACACTCCTAATTACGGAAGTGGTTGGGCGTGGAATATGAAGCGTCATAGAATCGGTCATGTCTGGAATGGTATTCCTGATGATACGAATGTTTTGATTACTCACGGTCCACCGCAGGGTTATCTTGACATTTCTGTTGATAAGGAAGATAAGAATGGTGGTTACGTTCAGTGTGGTTGTGGTTCTCTTAGGTGGAGAGTAGATCAGTTAGATAATCTGTCCGCTCACATCTTTGGTCACATTCACAATAGAACGGGCGTTACTAATCATGGTATCAAATGCGGTAACGGTCCTATGTTTGTGAATGCCTCAAACACTATTCACAAGTATGACCAAGGACTGAAGAAGATCGTTTATGTGACGGTCAATCCTCCCTTAACTTTTGATGTTTAGGAATGAGCATGTCTGATCGCAGATTCGATAATAGAAGTAAGGCCCAGTTTAAGAAAGACATTAAGTTCGGTACTAAGCTGGAGTCTTACTTTTTTCAAGGTTGGTTGAAAGAAACGGAACTGTATAGTAACATCAACGTTACTCACTGGTCCGACAACGGCGTTAATAACGACGGCGAGTACATTGAGACTGGTAAGAGTACCTTTGGTGCAGACTACCGGGTTACTATGAAATACGCCGGTCATGTGTACGAAGGTATGCCCCTTGAGGTCAAGTGGGTTCCTACTGCTGGTAAGTTCACCCTGAAGATTGCTGACCTTAAAGCTTACGTGAATGAGAATGCTGGTATTCTGTTTGTCTATAACAGTAACTCCAGTATTAGAAATCTCCGTAAGCCAAAGAATCATGACTGGGAGAGTCATGTTGAGAACATTGAAGATGCTATTGAACATAAAGCTTTGCGATGGGGTATCATGTGTAATGATACTGTTAAGAGACTGTATGATAAGTATGTAGATAATTGCTATCCTATCCCCTATATGGGTGATAAGATGGGTTTTATCTTAGACTCTGATCAGTTTAGTAATTGGTTCACTGAGGAAGATTGGCATGGGCAGTGATTGGAATGCACCCCGCGATAAGGGTCCACAGATCAATGAGAGCGAATGTGTAAAGCCTTCGAAGAAGAAGAAGAAGAAAAAGAAGAAGTTCACTATTGAGTACATGCGTCACCCAAACCCTGACTCTCAGTTTGGGTTTGGTCGTGATGGTCATACTTGGAAGTTATACAGGAAATATTCAACAGAGAGTGCTAGAGATCAGGCATTAGCCAGTATCATTAAGAAGCACTTTAATTCTACGTATGTTTATTACAGACAGTACCGTTTTAGAAAGGGCGACCCATGAACGTTTGGGCAGTCATGATTATATTAGGGTTACTTGGACTAGCTTTCTCTTTCAAGGAAGTTAGAAACTACTCTGTTGCGTTGTTAGCCGTATCTGTGCTAATAGTGTTGTATCTAGTAATATACTGTCCACAGAGGGCATGGGAAAGGATTAGGTATGGACGTTAGAAGGATAGCTCGGAAGTATTTAGATATGAGTACAACCAGGCATAAGGTATTAGCCTAGCTTTGTCTAGCAGTAGTTGTTATTATAGCTGCGGCTGGAGTTAACGAGGCTGATTTTTCTTGGATGACTGCTGAGAAACCAGAGCCTCCAAGGCAAACTTATATTCGTAAGGCTCCTAGCACTCCACACGCTCCTAGCACTCCCCCTGAAGATAAGTCCTGGACTGAATCTACGGGGGAGTTTGTAGGGCTGACCAGCGACCAATTTCTGGATTTGGTCCGAAAAATCGCCCAAAAGCACTTGACAACGGCGGACGGCGTGGTATAATCCATCTAGGTAAACCATTTGAGTATTCATTGAAGGCATGGGGTTACGGAACATGAGGGATGAATCATACTTCTGTCTTGACTTGACTGAGAACGAGCATCATATCATTGAAGGATACATTCTTGACTTCATTGAGCGTAATGAGCTAGACTTAGAGTTGGTCTATTACAGGCAACTTAAAGAAGGACACGTCCCTTGTCATAGGGAAGTAAAACTTCGCGGCCCAGACCTAAACTACTTTCAGCGTTTCATTGATGAACATAGTATTGACGATCACATGGTACCTAATCCTTGGAGGGTGTGATGGCCGATAAACCAGAATGGAAAGAACGACTTCATTGGTCTATGCCCGTATCACCAAATACATATGTTGAGATTTGTGGCTTTAGGAAAGAAGATAGTAAATTTGGTTTTGCTAGGGAATTTTATTGGGGCTACAACGGTGGTCTTGATTCCGAAGGTAACATTCACTATTACAGAGAGGTAAGCCAGCATGGCTAAAGTAACATTCCAGTTTGTTAAAGAGTTCTCTGGTGTTCAAAAGATGGATATTCCAGACGGCGAAATATCAAAAATTCCAAACCGACTTGAGGATATGCTGTCTGAAATTCATGGGGCAGGTATTCGTGTTACTGCTTGGGATTATGTATTAAGTCCAGAAGAAAAAGTGTTTCAAGATATGAAAAATACTGAAATTGAACGCCGTATGATTTTAGAGTATAAGTTTACTGAAGAGTTTGATGGCGATGTTCAATGGTCAGCAGGTCATGAGGACGATCTATGGACTGATAAGGCGATGATTGAGGACGAGGTTGCCCTACGATTGGTCACTTGGGGATATGATGACGATGGGTCTGAACAGGAAATAGTTCACTACAAAGTATTGACTAATCCTACCTGTCGAGATATTATGCAGTTTGCCTCTGATCATGTAAATTCCGATATTACAGATCATGTTTTTCTTGAGGATTGGATAATGCACAAGAAACATACTCATAGAGGGTACATAGTTTATGATTTGTTCTTCGGTTCCTAACCTGTTCACTGTACGCGAACAGGGGAATCATATTGAATCAGTGTTTATGAATAACCGTTATATTGGGTGCATCTATCGTTACGATGATCCTAAACTAACGGATACGTTTGAATCCTATGACGTGCCGTGGGGTATGTCAGCCTTTGAGCTAGAATGTCTAGCTAGAATTGTGGAGTACGGTAATGAGTGTCAATGACGCAGTACAGACATATAAGGATAAGATCGGTCCTATTACCGAAGCTTATGAGAAGCAGAAGAAGATTCTGGGCGAAGAGGTTAGTAGGCTTCTAAGTCCAGCCATTAAAGAACTGTTTGAACAGGAAGATATTAACCTTACGGTTGAGGTTAATGCTTACGTCCCTTATTTCAATGACGGCGATGCTTGTGAATACAGTGTCTATGTTATTGAAGAGGCTGAAGATGAAGAGACTGGCGAATGGGTTAGTTTCTATGACAAGCCTTGGTTCAAGAAGGTTGAAGAACTAATCTATTCTATTCCAGAAGATGTGTTGGAAGACACTTTCGGTTCTCATACAAAATTCTATCTTTCCAAAGATGGATTTACCGTTGAAGAATATCACAACCACGACTAGGGGGTAATTATGTCTGTTGAAACTGCTGTAGCGGACTTTAATGAAGCTTTTGCTAAAGCCAAGAACGAAGTTAAGGATAAGGTTGAAGCTGAAGTCCGTGAGATTTTGGCTGACGATCATGAGGATCATTCGTATTCATATATCGGATGGACCCCTGGTTTTAATGACGGCGATCCCTGTGAGCATACCTCTGGTATAGATTATGACTGGGTTGCGAATGGTGACTTTGAAATTCATGATGGAAAACAGTGGAATAATAACAACAACAAGATTTCTAAGTTGTTCCGCTCTATTCCTACTGTGATTGAGCAGGCTATCTGGGATACAGACTTTCGTCTGATCATTACTAAAAATGGTATTCAGAAAGATTGGTATGAATGTGGGTACTAAAGTCTATGTAGTGCATCGTCGTCACTATCAGTACAACGACGAAACCTATGACGAGTCAGGATGGGAGCCAGCCTGTTTTGTTACCAGTGATGAATCCAAAGTAGGGGAATTCATTAGTAACGACATTGGCTCATTCGATATGACGGTCTCTGATGTATTTGGTTGGAAACAACCAGATGCTGAAGATATCGATAAATACTTCGGCGGCGAGTGGGAATGGGGTTCTAACTTTGACTTTAAGAAGGTCTCTCTACAGGAACGTGTAGAGTTCTTCGATAAGTACGGAATTATTCTTCACCAGGTTACTGAACTGGAAATGAACTAATGAAATACACACTAAGGGGCTTTAATCACGCCACAATAGGTAACTTCCAGGATTTTCCTGCTAGTGGTTACCCTGAGAAGTCCGTAAAGTATGCTTCACGCAGCTTTGTGGGCAAGCACTTCTCACCAGAGATATGCGGATTGGTAGATAAGGCCCCGTTAGTGGGTAATCATAAGCACGTTGTGATCGATATCAAAGTTCATGATCTTGAGCCTAGTGTGGTACCGGCGTTGCCTAACTGGCATATTGACTCCGTAAACCATCCATGCGATGATCGCCGTGAAGAAGTTAACCACCTTATCTGTTTTGGTAAGTGTTTGACTTCGTTTTTAGCTAACGACTTAGTCGTTGATATTCCTGAGAGTGGATACCTTACGAAGTTCAACAACTTCTGCAATGGTCAGGAAGTAGCTATCATTCCACCATCACGTTTTATTACTTATGGGCGACTGGTACATCGTGCTTCCGTAAGTAATGTATCAGAACGCCGTTTGTTTATTCGGGTAACGGAGACCGATATTATCTCTCCTAAGAATCAGTGGCTAAAACCTACTATAGTAAAGGTGTATAATGAATACAAAAAGATGGAATTCTAAGACAAAGGTTGTGTCTGTTAGTGATATTGTTAGGCAAATAAATGAGGGAGAGATCCAGTTAGGGGGTAAACACCAAAGGGATTTTGTGTGGTCATATGCCTATGAGGTTAGTTTCATAAACTCTGTCTATCTAGGAGTAGATATTCCTAAAATCTATATGCTTGAAAGATCAGAAGAAGATGCTAATGGAGTAGAAGTAAAAGTATGGTATGAGTCTATTGATGGTCAGCAAAGATCTGAGACTCTAAAAAAGTTCATAAATAATGAACTTAGATTGAAGCAAAACAAAGCGGCTATACCGTATTTGTTTGATAGTCATCTTGATGGTAAAAAATGGGAAGATCTCACATCTAGCGAGAAAAATGTGTTTAGACGTTATGAACTATGCACTGTTATTTATGAAACAGCAGGTTTAAGTGAAGATGATATTGACGAACTAAAAGACTATTTGTTTCAGTCCTTGAATCTTAGCTGCAAAGTAAATCCACAGGAACTACTAAGATCTCAATTTAGAAGATCACCTTTGGTGCAGGAAGTAATTATGCCGTTTACTACCTTAGATGGTAAGTATGCAGATATCTTCTCGGAGTCTACAGTCGGTAAAAAGGGAATTAGACAACAGGATGATGGTAAGATTTTGGGTTGCTTAATTAGTTTTATGATTAAGCACGATCATCCAAACAATTATGAATTAGAGCCATTTTTCCAAAACTACGCTAATGACACCACAATTAAATGGTATGAGATTGCCAAAAAGGTTGATAGAATTTTTCAAACTCTTAGAGAAGTGGCCTCCCTCTGTGGCGGTCTTAGGTCTTTACATTTCAAGAAAAAGAACGCCCTTTTAAGCATATTATGTCTAATTGCGGATCTATATGAGAGAGGCTATGAAATTCATACAACAGAGTTTTCTGAAGCCCTAGTCTACTTTACTCAAAGTCTGCCTCAGATGGATAAAATCACAGAGCATGGATTTGTAGATGAGTTCTATCGTTATAGCGGTCATGCTCACCATGCGGCTAATGGTCAGAACTTTAGAAGAATTAGACATTCCATATTGTTTGACTTCATTACTTCACATCCTAACGCTAGTGGTTCTGTCTCTCTTGAAGTAAAAGATCCTCATAGATACTTTTCTGAATACGATAAGCAGATGAGGTATCACGAACAAGATAAAATCTGTCCATCTTGCAATCAAACGTTTGATTTCCATGAAATGGCGGGAGATCATATTCATCCTCATAGTTTGGGCGGTAGTACCGAGTACAATAATTTGCAAATGTTATGCAAATCATGTAATGAAGCAAAGGGGAGTCGTTTGCTTAATAATGGGGGCGTTGTAGTCTGTAAGGATGACCGTGGGGAGTATGTAACCCATGCGGATAGACTGGACACTGGACTGGCTGATCCTTCTCGTTTCTCAAGAACGCACTAATTTCAGAAAATCGCGAAAAATCCCCCGAAAACACTTGACATTTCGGGGGAGATCGTGTATAATAACTCACGAAAGGAAGAAATCATGCCTAAAAGCGAAACGATTACAACTCTTGAGTATGATATGGCAGAAATCACAAGTATCATTGCTGATGCGGTTGCAAAGCAACATGGATTTGGTCATTTCGGTGAAGAATTACAAAATGTTGAGTTTGTTATTGGTGACGGTGAAGGCTGTCAAGGTGCTGATATTCATGATTGGATTCCAGGACCGCCCGAAGTTAAAAAGGTAGTTGTATCTTTTAAGGAAGATTGACATGACTTGTCCATTCAAAATGGGTGATACTGTAGTTTTTGAGCCAGATAATTTCAATCTTGAGTATTGGGATAATCTATCTGAAGTGAATCGTATTACATATTACGGTCCTCTTGGCTACGGTAGGACTAATACGGATAGGCCGTTGCTATTCACATTCCTGTGCGAGCATAGTCCCCAAGTGGGTCACTGTGTTTTGATTAACATGGAGACTCAACAAATAGAAACAATGCGTCATACTGCTGATTTTAGATTAGTTGAAGATGACGAATGTTAGGGTCGGTAGCTCAGCGGCAGAGCAGTTGCCCGTTAAGCAACAGTGCGTGAGTTCGAGTCTCACCCGTCCCTCTCAAAAAAAACATGGCACCATATTTTACTGGTAGAATACTAGGCTTTCAACCTGGAGGACGTGGGTTCAACTCCCCGTGGTGTCACTATAGAAAAACCTGGCCTAATCGCTGGGAATAACTTGGCCTGTCCTCTGGATTGGGGCACTGAGTCTACGAAACTCGGCTGGGATTGGGTTCGATTCCCTCACGGGCTACTTTTAAGGAAGAAAAGTGATGGATAAGGTAACTATTGAGATAACGGAAAAGGCCGCTGACTGTTTGGCGTGGTTTGCTGGTCACCCATTTTATGGAGACACTTTTTCAGATATTATAGTAGACCTTACTGAAGAATGGGCGGCTAGAGAAAATAAAACTTTAGCTGGAATGTATGTCCACGGTGAATATCAGGAATACGTCGATAGGAAATGAAGAAGTGTAACGTACTGTGCCATAACTGTCATAGTAAGCTACACTATCATTTGGATTATAGACGTGCTAAATAAACTTGCCCGCCATTCCTCCACTCGGCTTCTAACCGAGCGACGTTAAACAGGAGGGGAGAGTCACGGGGTGCAACTCCCTTGGTGGGTACTTACGATCAAAGATCGGGATAACGTAACGTGAAATTTATTTCTGATGGAACATGGTTCGATAAATTGACTGAAGTATCTATTTTAAGCGAGCACTGTACCGTTTATGATATCAATGGTAATCCTACCTTACAGGTTTTAGTTGCTGGTACAAGAAATGGAAATAGGGACGAGGAACTCTGTACGATGGATGAATTCATCGCAGTAGGAGAAGATTATGAGCCACCACAAAATAATTCGTGACTCAATGGAACTTCAAAACTTCATTGCGTGGCTTCCAGAGATCAATGAAGATCATGAAACGTTCTACATTGTTCTACAGGCCCGCAAGAAGTATATGCCTGAGCTAAGTTCTAGTGACACGGTGGAGATTCGCCGTTTTACTACTAATAAGGAAAGAATGTTAGAGAAACTACATCAGCTAGAATGTCCTATTGGATGCTATAAGACTAAAAAGGGTCAAGTAGTTAACGACGAGGGACTCGTCGTCTATATCACAACTAATCCTCGTGATACTAAAGCGGCGACTTCTGCTACAGTTAAGGATCTAGTTGACCACATGCAAAAGGGATGGGGCGATCCTAACTATAGGTTTAACCCAGCCAGGTGGGCGGATAGGCAAGTCCACAAGTGTAAGAGTCGAACATGTCACGTACACTTTGACATCGATTTTCCTGCGGAAATATCTCGTGAGGAAAGGCTAGTAAACATTCGCAAGTCTATGCATTGGTTGCTGGGTAGCTATGCTACTACTATCTTTGAGACTCGCGGTGGTTGTCATGTTTTGATTGAGCCTAGTAAGGTAATTTCAAATGATAAAAACTGGTATGTTGAAGTACAGAATTACTTTGGTGACGAGTGTGACCAAGGTGGAGACTTGATGCTTCCTATTCCAGGATGTACTCAGGGTGGTTTTACGCCAAGGCGTTATACTTAGGAAACAAACATGGCTGATGTTAAACAATGTGACGGATGTGACGGATGTGGCAAGATATCTCCTGAAAATGGGTTGTATATTGCTAATAATTGGGTAAAGGTTACGTTAAGAATACCTGCTGGCACTCTTATTCCCATTGATCGAAAGTTTGATGTATGTGAAGGCTGTTTTGGTACTAATAGACTGGCAGATCTTCACTCAAACAAAGGTTTTCCAACGTGGAAGAAAAAAGTCTAGGTATGCGGGTACTTGCGGCGGCAGTCAAGACAGTATCCATACTCAAGATATAACAGGGCGGGCTGGTTGTCCCGTGTTAAGGTAGGTGAGACCTGTTGAAATCCTACTGAGGTCTGTGATTAGGATATCCTTAGCAGACTTAACGGCCCCAACATAGCCCATTCTTCTATTGGCAGGATACCTGATTCTCAGTCAGGAGAGACGAGTTCGATTCTCGTATGGGTTACTTTACGTGAGGAAAAGATGACTAACGAAGAATATGAAGAAGAATACGGCGAATATCTAAAGTCTGATGAATACAAAGAATTTCAGAAGAAGATGGACGATTGGTCGATTTGGTTAAAGACACAAACGTGTTCTATCGAAGGATGTAAGGGCCAACCTACTGGTACAGGAGAAGGTAAGCCTTACTGTCATTTTCATTTTACAGAACAATGTGGGTCAAGCCTAATTTAGAGAGGGCGGAAAATGACAACTAAAACATCCACTATTGAAATAAACGTTTGTGATTTCTGTACTGATAATGAGGAAAACTGTTATCATAAGTGTCTATGTTGCGGTAAAGATGTTTGCTGGAACTGTGAAAAGAACGGCGGCGTTGGTGTAGGATACTCACATGGAGTACATGTGGTCGGAAGTAATGATGGTTGGTATTGCAATAAATGTAATCTCAACACAGATGATCCTCTACTGGACGCATACAAGAATATTGATTGCCTGAAGAGAGAACAAGACACTTGGTATGACGCCTTTAAGATCCGTAAGGATGCCGCTGAAGCTAAGGTGAAAGAACTACTAGATAGATAAATTGCTCTGGGAGTGAGCTAAAAGGTAGATAGAGGGGCTACATGCCAGTATATCACTAACTCCCATACACCCCGGTCGTCTAATGGAAAGGCATCCGTCTGATAAGCGGAAAAAGAAGGTTCGATTCCTTCTCGGGGTATTAAAGTTTTGTATCGATGATATTGCAAATAATATCTAAAAACCTTTGTGAAGATTTAGGTTTGAAGTATTTTTGTTGTGAGGTATCAATGATACACAACTCAATTTCCTGATCTAAGCAGGCTTGAAATTTACGGTTATCATTATTTTGAATCTGAGATAGTTTATCTTTGCCGAAGATTGGCTCATAATGAAAGATACCGTTGAGTTCAAATGCGAGTTTTAATGAAGGTACATATATATCAAGTTCCGAATCAATAGCATCCTTCTGATTGAAGTGAATATCTATAGTTGGATATCTTGATGTAAGCTGGTTTTCTATCCAATACTCTAGTTTGGACCGCTTCGTTCCTTTAGATTTGTTTTTATTGTTGTAAGATACGGAACATGATCTGGAACAGAAGTTGTTATCAGCATCCTGTACTGATTTCGGTCTTCTTTTAGTCGTAGCCCCACATTCTGCACATATAACAATAATTTTATTTGTCTTGTGACAAGACTCATATGAATTCCAACACTTTCTTGAACAATAGTGATTTGGACTCCGCTTTATTTCATAAGGTTTTTTAGAAAAGATAGTTTCGCAGTGTAAACATTTTACTTTCATTGAGGTCTCCTATTGGTTATAGTCTGGAAGGTGCCGCCAAGGTGGCAAACGAATTTGGAATATTCGGGGGGCGTTAACACGTCAGAGTTTCGATTACTCCACCTTCCGCTTGGTATATTATACACAATAATTTCAACAAAAATACATTTTCGGTAAATATACCTTCCTTCCGCTCAAAAAATTCGTTTTTTTTCTGATCTCACGCCCGTTTTAGTGTATAATACTAGTGGAAACGCTAGAAATGCACGAAAAGCGGGCTTTTTTATGCGTTGCTAGTATGTTACTGGCGTCGGCTAGGAGGCACGATTCCTTTTTAGGGTTAACTTCTATCGGATATCCAGAAAATATGTTTAGACAATTACTAGCATTGCTCTTGCTCGCTCTGGTACCGTCAGTAGCTATAGCGGAGACATACCCCGTTCAGGCTATTGGGGACGGGTTCAGAAATAAGGCAAGCGGCACATGTGTTGGAACTCTTCAAAATGACTCTTATGTCTTCTTATCCAATAAGCATGTTATAGAGAATACATCTGCTTTATACATTCATGATGGCAATGATTGGCATAGAGCAATAAATGTAGAACGTAGTGATAAGTCAGATCTTATCTCTTTTGAAGTTAAGAAGGGTAATTGGAAAACTACAAGACTTGTAGAAGATGTACCAAATAGGGTACCTGTAGAAGTCTGTGGTTATTCAGATCGCCGTAACTTCTGTTTTGATGCTGTGTTTTACGAAGACGTTGTCGTAGCAAAAAACAAACAACACGTCATTCAGGGCGATAGTGGTGGAGCTATTGTTGTTGAGGGCGAAAAGAAGAATTACGTAGCTGGTATCATTTACGCTTATGATGATAGCAACAATACTAGATTTGTGTCAACAGCAGATTGTTGCCAGCTTCTAAGAAGAGTGTATGGTCGTAATAGTCAATACTGTCAAACGTATACTCAGATCTGTCCTGGCGGATCTTGCCCACAACAATTACCACAAAGAAACATTCCACCAGGTCAATACAGGGAATATGAACGCTATACTCCACCGGGTCTATTTAGACCACCTAATATCGAAAGATACAGAGAGCGTGGACCAGATCCTGTTCCTAGACCTGAGAGAAGACCTAAACCTCAACCTACTCCTGATGTAGATAAAGATCAGGTGACAGTCATTATTAGGAACATTCTTAAGAATGACACAGTTGTCCAGAATATTGTTAGGTCAGAAGTCGAACAGGCCGTACAGGCAGAAGTAAGAAGATACTTTACTGAGAACGCTGATGAATTCAAAGGTGAAGATGGTAAAGATGGCGTCGATGGAGAAGACGGTTTAGATGGTCTTCATGGTAATGATGCCGACTGTAAGTGTGACGGCGATTCTGGATGTAAATGTGAAGATGGGAATTCAGGTCAGCTATCAATCGATATTGATAAGCTAGCAGCAACTATCGTCAAAAACTTCGGTACTCAACTTAAGGGAGAGGACGGAGAACATGGCGAAGACGGTGTAGATGGTGCCACAGGCGGCGTAGGACCAGTAGGTCCACCAGGCACAGTCAATGTTATTATTCAAAGAAAGAATGAATCTACGCCTGATGATTCATATAATGACCTTGTATCCGGGTCTACAGTGGTTGTAGAACTTGAGAGATATGAGGTGGTACGTACCTCCAAATAATTAAACAGGAGAATTAAAATGGCAGCAAGTGAAAGAGCCGCAGAGGCAATGGAACATGTTATCGTTACTTCTACTCAGGGTCATGCATTCGCAATGGAACAGGGTAGACTAGGTATGCTAGAAGGTAAGGTTGGATACCGTGAAGGTCTTACTCATCGCATTATCGGTGAATCCGGTGGTGGGCAGACACGTTCACAGCAGGCCGCAGGCCAGGGTGGAACACCTACCTAAGAAACGGTAAAGTAATATTTACCAGTTTAGGGGGGTGGCTTACGCCGCCCCCTTTTTTCATATACGAGGATAGGAAAGTATGCCAAGACAAACAATTACACTTAGTAAAGAGGAACATGTAGAAATCCTCTTAGCTGTTGGTGGCCAGAACAAGATGGAAGTGGGGAGTATCTCTCTAATCAAAGATGGTCAGGTAGTAGAGTATGATGAAGTAAGGCTGGAAGTTGAGAATATGAACATGGTTGTTAGGTCTGTACCAGAAGACAACAACGACTACCGTTCTCTACTGGAACAACGTCAAGCGGAATTTCTTAAATACGGATATGACTCCATACACCCGGACAAGGAATGCCCAAAGGATGATGAGGTGGCTCAAGAATGAAACTAAAAAAGAGAAACATGAGAAACCTGTTACCCAAATTTGTTCGAAGACAATTGAGGAAGGACTCGGAAACACCTGTTGGTGAGGCCGCAAAACAGAGATTGGATAAGAGTAGCAAGCTTCATACTGGATACGAAGCTGCTTTTACTGATGATATGTATAAACTGCTGGACCATGAAAGGAAAACTAACCAGCGTTACCAAGATGAAAAGGTGTTTGGCGTGAAAAAAGAAGGTCCAACCTCTGATATAGAGGACTCAGACGGCATGATAATTGCTGATGATATAACGAGAACAGAGATCAAGAATGGTGGTGGACTTCTACAGACAGTAGGGGCGATGGCCGTGGGTGGTGGCATCTTATGGGGTGTATTGCAAGCTATGCAACCTGCCCCCGCAGCACCAGAACCAGCGGCTCCACAGATTGAACTTCGAGAATTTGACTATAAGGTAGAAACCAAAGTGATTCCGCCTCAATAGCAATTCCAGAAAAATTCTGAAAAAGCCGCCGAAAATCGCTTGACAAACGGGCCACTTCGTGTATAATACATGACGTGGAGACGAGAAAAGCGGATCGGCGGATTTTTTTTGGAATCTTCGGAAGAATCGCTTGACAAAACGCCGTGATCGAGTATAATACAATACATGAGACGGGAGTGAGGCCAAATGGTGCGGCAGCCGTTTTATAAGCGGTTTAGGATCTGATAAATCCGAGAACAGGGTTCGATTCCCTGCACTCCTACTTACATGGCGTGAGGATATGAACATGAAATGTGGATATGATGAACCATATATCGGACCATGTAAAAATGAAGCCTTAATTGATGGAGTTTGTGAAAGGCATCATAGAGAATGCTCCAACAGACTTAGGGACGGTACAAAATGTACCAATATCGCCCATAAAGGATGTACCGAAGCTTCATCAATGGTTTTATGACCTAAACTTAGAAGCTAGGGTTTTGGTGCATGTTACCGGACTTTACACGAATATTTCGCGATAAGTAGTGTAGAGTTTATATAGAGGATAGCGTAACCGCTGCTGCTTGCCAAGTCAAAACTAAGGTCATTAACACAACATGGGGTCTCCGCGTATTGTGATATGGAGTGTCGTAAGAATAAACCTTCAGACGTATGCAAACAGGATGGTACGGTAACTAAAGATTATCGCTGATAGGTGTAGTCTCAGCCTACCATGAGCTAAGACCGAGTACTGGTTGACTATAGGAATGAGAGAATAGTTATAAGAAACATACAGAAATCAGAGTAATGTCGGGTTCGAGTCCCGTCTCTATGAACAGCCTGGTTGGGTTACTCAGTATACAGTGTATCATAAAAGGTTAGTTCTAGGTATACTGCGACCTTACTCCTAGAAAGTCGCTGCTCTGCACTCTTAAAGAAAGAAGTCACTGACTTTGCAACTAGATTGAGCAGAAACGCCAACAAGGTTATACTTCTATAGGGCTTGTCTACAGGGGTAGGAACTTCCCTTGCACGGAAGTTTTTAGGTTTCGAGTACCTACAGGTCCACTCATGTTTAAGCTAGGATGTGCTAACGTCTAGTCCCGATAGGTACGAGCAGATACAGAGGACAGCGGGTAAAGCCTCTGACTAGCGGGCGGTTTAGCGACCGCCATAAAACAGTATGAAGTATTCCAATATCCAAGCAATATAGCTAGTGCTGGGTGGCGGGTTGCTTCATACGGCGGTAGGTTCGATTCCATAATTCCTTGGTAGAGGTGCCGCCAACTACAATTTTGTGAGTGGTGATAGTCACCACGACACTCCGCGATGGTTCTAATGGTATGACACTTCTTTGGTAGAGAAGAGATCCGAGTTCGATTCTCGGTTGCGGATTTTACATGCTCTTGTGGTATAATGGCTATTACGTTTCGTTGCCAACGAAGAAATCTCGGTTCGATTCCGTGCTGGAGCACTCTCATGAAAATCGTTTGGGACTTAGAAGAATACGAAATCAGTAAGGACTTTTACGGAGGTCCGCTTACTGATATACAAGAATTGGACAAAACAAAATTCCCTGTTATTGTCTATGAATAATTTGTAGACTGGGGTGTTGCTGGTGATGGGTACAGAACATGTATTCATGAGATTCCAAGAGAATGGACTATTGACAACTATTATGCAGACGCATACTTTCATGGTTACAAGGCGGCTCATTCAGGATAGCGTGAGGAACGAACGTGAAGCCTATTTGGTTACTAGGAAAAGCAATCTTTGGTGAAGACTAGGGAACCGAAATGGATCAACACAGTAGGGACAGTGCAGTATATTGGGATAAAGACGGTTTCTATACCGTATGGTGGGAAGAGACCGGAAATAATGATATCCCACATAAAGAGTATATCTACTGTCCTGAAAATCGCAATCGTTTGTCCTTTGCTGAAGAGAATGAGCGTATTAGGGCAACTAAGGGACTACAGATCCAAGATCTGAGAGATTGGCTGAATGATAGGATTGATGGAGCTACCAGTGCTGGTCACGATTTCGCTTTTTGCTTAGTTTTGAAAAAACTGGACGAGTTAGGACTATAGCCCTTCGGGCAACAATTTTCCGCAAAATGGAAAAAGATTAAAGATTTTAGTCTGATTTTAACCGTTACTGGTGTATAATACACTGGAGGTGAGCTATGAAGACTAAACAGTGCCGCAATTGCGGAGAGACGAAGTCGTTGGACGACTTTCACAAAGACGGTAAGAAATCTAGTAAAGACGGTAGGCATTCGTATTGCAAAACATGCTCTATTGAGAAAGCTAAGGCCGCATACAGAAGACAAACCCCAGAGCGTAAAGCTGAATTAAAACAACAGGCCCTAGAAAAGAAAAGGGCGATGTATGAAATCTGTAATACAATAAAAGATAAACATGGATGTCAAAAGTGTCCAGAGAAAGATCCTTGTTGCTTAGACTTCCATCATCTTGACCCATCAGATAAAGACAAAGAAGTATCTTGGCTCGCAGCCCACAAAAACTATCAAAGGATGATTGACGAAATCAATAAATGTGTAGTAGTATGTACAAACTGTCACCGAAAGATTCATGCTGGAAAGCTAAACACTGAGGGTCTTCTTCCCTGTGAGGAAGAGTACGATCCCAAGTGGATGGTACATAAACGACGCCCTCATGGTGTAACGGGTAGCACATGATGCTTTTAACATTTCGGACGGGGTTCGAGTCCTCGTGGGGGTACTTTCAGTATGATATACTTAATGATTTGGCTTGTAGGAATGCTAATAACACTTGGCTAAGATGAATGATTCACTAAAATAACGCCCATATGGGCGACATGCCTTCATGGTGTAACGGGTAACACTCACGCTCTTAACGTGACATTCCGGGTTCGAGTCCTGGTGAGGGTACTTCAATGACAGATAAAGAGTTAATTTGGAAAAAACTCAAGCATGACGTAGGCTCTTTTCATGACTGTGTATATGAGGTCAATCAGGTTTCACATACGGACGACGAACTAAGAGACATCTTTCTCTCGTTACCAGACGACATGATAGGCACAGCATATTCATGGGGACTATCAGATACGGTCTTTAGAGATTCGGTTTATGTTTACCTGAGAGAAGGATAAGTAATGGTTGCTAAGAACTACCAGTGGATAACAGAAGCTAAGATACCTGAAGGTACTCCTACGCGATCATACTACGGTCCCCACTTATGGGCCGCACTTAAGTGTCTTGATGATGGCTATGAGAATAATGCTGCCAGTTGGATATGGCGTGATGAAGCAGAACTTCATAGAGATTTTAAGCCCGTGGCAGGATCTCTGAGAAGCATAGAGAACGGTATTGAGTACGTGGACTTGGCTGATATCAATTATGAAGGGGTAGACGGCGATGGCATTTGAACCAGATTATCCAGATTATCCAGAACTTAGAGAACCAGAACACCTTAAGACTATTGCTGACCTTAAAAGTCAAGTAGATGAACTTGAGGATGCACTCCAGGATATGGAGTATGATCTTGAGGATGCTCAGCGTCAGTATGAGTACCAGGAAGATCGCTGTTACGAACTAGAAGACAGAGTAGAAGAACTGGAACAAGAAGTTTCAGAATTGCACGACGAACTGGATAATTTCGAGCAACTGAGCAAATAAGTCGCTGAACGACGGAAATTTGCGAAAACCGGCGAAAAATCGCTTGACAAAAGCCAAATGTCGTGTATAATAGTAGTAGAGTAATATATGCCGGGGTAGCTCCAATTAGAGCACTCCCCTTCGAGGAGAGGTTGTAGGTTCAAGTCCTACCCCCGGCACCACATAACGGCTAACGCTGTTCACATAGCTAGTGGCGAATAGGGTTATTCAACTGATTTCATAAGTCAGTGCTTTACAGGTTCGACTCCTGCATTAGCTACTTTCTAACGAAAGTTAGATAAATACGGGCGTGTAGATCCTAGCGGCTATGGAGCTTCTTTTACACGGAAGAGTACGTGGGTTCGAGTCCCACCTCGCCCACTTGGAAAAGATAATGTCAGATCTAACAGATAAAACTTTAGAATGGGCAGAGTTCATTCTAGACAAATATAAGAACAACGACTCTCTAACTCAGATATTTATTAAGGGGCCGTTTGCGGGAATGTCACAAAGGGAAGTTGTGGGTTTGGCGAAAAGATTCATCGAATCTGATGAAAAATACCCAGTAAACCCTTGACAGTGAGCGAATCGCTGTTACAATAGAACAAGACGTGCAAGGGTCGAACGACCTTCTGAGAGTGCTACTCTTTACAAGAGAAAGCTGCATAGTAAAGTAGTAGGTGACTGGCAGTAGAATAGTGGACCGTACATCCATGTTGACTACCTTATAGGATTCCTACCCGTTTTTTAATGCCGCCGTGATGAGGATAATGGCTTTCCTTAGTAGTCTCATAAGCTACCCCCTGGAAACAGGGATGTGGGTTCGATTCCCGCCTCGGCCACTCGAAGTCTTTGACTTCTCGATTATCCGCTGTTCGTCTAAACAAGATCCCTGGTACACGAGGAGATAGGGGTTCAAATCCCTTACAGCGGCCCACACACTATGCCAAAGCAGTGTTCAAGATGTAAAGAAGTGAAGCTCACTTCTCAATTCAACAAAAATAAGACTAAGAAGGACGGTTTCCAATATTATTGCAAGACTTGTCAGGCTGCTGGTACAAAAAAGCATTATGAGGCAACTAAATCAGTTTATATTCAGAATGCGGCAAAACGTAAAATTGAAATGAAAGACTGGTTTGAGAACTTAAAGTCTGGGTTAAAATGTAAAAACTGCCCAGAAAATCATCCAGCATGTCTTCAGTTTCATCATAGAGATCCATCCCAAAAAGATCTAGCAATTTCATCAGCGATGCAAAGTGGTTGGGGGAAGAAGCGAATCTTAGAAGAAATAGATAAGTGTGATGTATTGTGTGCAAACTGCCACTTTAAGCATCACTACAATGAACGCCACTAGTTCAATCGGAAGAACATCTGATTCCAAACCAGAAGAACGGGGATCGTAACCTCGGTGGTGTGCTACGACTTTTCCAGAAGTCGCATAAAGAACTGGGATATACCTCGGTGACAGAATGGTATTGTACTTAGCTGTTAACTAAGAGTCTCCCCTTAGTCGGGGGGTGGAGGTTCGAATCCTCCCTGGGGTGCTTATTACAAAGTGGTGGCTGAAAAGAGCACTGTTCCTTTATACAAGTGTCAAGCAGTTAGTTAGTCTTGGTGCGTAAGACAGGCAATTAGTAAGACCTATCGAAGTGTTTAGGGGCAGAAGAAGAATTAGTCACTCTTCCATTCGATCTGACTAATCGGATGATGTAGGTCAGTATATTAACCCTGCTGCAAGGGGCGTAATAGCTTATACTGGTAATCCTACCCACTTTCGTACATACAACATACCATCTGGACCCCCTGGGAGGGATACTACTCTGTCGAAGTAGTCGTTGCGAGTTCGAATCTCGTAGGTGGTGCTTATCTTGGACGATTACCGTTTTTATTACGGGACTTAAAGGTATCAAGCTGTGTATCACAGTTAGGACAAACAAGTCTCACGTTTTCTAAACGCCAGTCGTTCGAAATACCATTGATATGATCTAAAATCATTATCATTGGTTTACCATTCCAAAATGGTTCTTGGTTACAGATAGAACAGTTTGAGCCATTTAGTTCGGCTAGACAAGACTTCATAGAAGGTGAACATCTATGTGTATTATTATTGGTAAGTAGTCCAGAAGATTTAATTTGTGCTAATGCCTTATTTCGCCTATCTTGACTATAACAGGAATGAGAGCAAAATTTCTTATGTTTATGACTCATAGATCGCATACAAGTCATACATTTCTTTTCTCGTCTTTTTACCTTATATGTATTTCCATTATTATCATTTTCATAATGAACCCCTTTCTCCCTCTTAGGGGATACTGAATTATTATAAGAGGCAGAACAAGATTTATTACAAAAATTATGATCGGAAATCTCTGACGGTACTTTTTCAACATCTTTACTACAGTAATCACACTTAGTAATGATCCGTTTACGTTTTCCCTTCTTAAAACATTCTTTAGAACAAAAGTGACTGACTGTTCTGGAAATATCAACATTCCTTTTTTCAAAGGTTTTGCTGCAAAAGTCACACAAAATAGCGGTTTTTGACATAGTAGTCTCCGTGTTGATGAAATGATTCGAAGTTCATTATATTATACACTAAAACCGCGAAAATACTGGAACTATGGTGTAGGAGGTACGCACAGAAGATTGAAGTCCTGCGGGGTCTGGTTCAACTCCAGATAGTTCCACTTTAAGGCTTGACAACTAGGAAAAGGATAGTAAAATGACTGAAGGTTCATGGTTTTGCGTATTTGGAACTGCTGTTCTAGTTTTTTCATCTACGGTGATTGGTGGTTGTTGCTATTCTGAAGCGACAAATAGACAGCATATTCAAAAGATGCACGAGCTTGGTTACAAGAAAGTAGTTGAGCGTGTTCCAAGTGAAATGACAAGTGTTTCTAAGTGGGTTAAAAAGGAAGAATAATGGCTAGGTATACAAGTTGTGGTTTTAGAATTCGTGGTAAGAATCATGAAGAAGGTAGACACCACACTTCACAGAACCGAGAAATGCGTGGTAGAGTTAACTCTGCTACAAGTAAGCATCGTGAACCTTGGGCTAATGCCCCTAAAGGTTGGAAGCCTCCAGTGTTTATGAATGACGAATAGCATGGCGATATGAGTGGAACTTGGCATACCTACCTGTTTCAAAAATAGGTGTTTTGTGGGTTCGATCCCCACTATCGCTACTCAATCTAGGATCTCGAAAAAGAACAATACATGATCAAACTTCTCAAGAGAATTATATGTAAAATAGGATGGCATGGAACAAGAACATATACTGGGGATGACGGATGTTCAGTACATGCAAAGTGTAATTGGTGTGGGTATGAAGGAATGATAGACTCTCAGGGTAATCTATTTTAGAATATGGTGGAATGATGGAAGACTCTATCTACTTTTTAGGTTTTTGTGTTCTAGGACATGGAATACTAAACTTCGTCCGAAGTTGGATGTACTATTCAATTAGATAAAAATATGGCGACGTGACGGGAACTCGGTATACCTGAATAGCTTAAAACTATTTGTTTGTGGGTTCGACTCCCACCGTCGCTACTTCGGCTAACGCCGTTATGAAGACATAGCTCAGTTGGCAGAGCAGCGAGTTCTAACCTCGTGTGTCATGGGTTCGAGTCCCATTGTCTTCTTGGTTACTAAGTACTTTCGAGAAATTTTACAAAGGAAAATTTTGATGTTGTAGACTCACGACGAATTTCTGAAACACGGCGAACTTGTTTGGGAATACCTGCAAAGAATCATAAGTGGGGATTGGGAAGGGATGAAGATCCCGGATTGGTTGTTGGAGTATCACTCGCAACTGGTCTCAAACTTACCAGACATTGAAACACTGAGGCAGTATACTGTATATCACGATTGCGGTAAACACCTCGTAAGATACTATGATGACGAAGAAAAAGTCCATTATCCAGATCATGTAAATGCTTCTGCGAACTACTGGTTAGAGAATGGTGGTAGTGAAGAGGTTGGTGAACTTATCAGAAACGATATGTTCTTCCATACCTGCAAAGCGAAAGATGTTGAAGAGTCAACACTGACCAACGAACAACTTTCAACCCTACTACTTGCATCACTAGCTGAACTTCATGCGAATGCAGAAATGTTCGGCGGTATTGAATCAACCAGCTTCAAGATCAAGTACAAACAAGTCAACAGGCGTGGAAAGAAATTTTGTGAGAGACTGAACGATCCATAGGGTCATACCTATGTCTTTGTTCGGAATGATATCCCTGACTCCCAGAAGGCTGTGCAGGGCGGTCATGCAGCATTAGAATCTGCACGAAAATTCAAAGAGGACAATCATCCATCTTTGGTTTACCTTCGGGTAAAGAATGAGGCGAAACTTCGAAAGGTCATCAGGGAACTGATCGATAACGAAATTGATTTCGTAGTGTGGCGGGATGATATCTTCAGTGATGAGATCACTGCGGTGGCTACTCAGCCACTGCATGGGGATAAGAGGAAACTGCTTAGGAGATACTCACTATTATGAGTTATGAAGACAAAAGATATACACTTTTTTGGGATACTCATGCTGGTGTCGTTGCGAGACCAGATGATGAAGGTGAATGGGTAAGGCATGAACATGCACAATCCAAGATTGATAAGCTGGAATCTAAAATAGAGGATCTTGAAGAGAGACTGTATGATGCTTGGGAACAGGCAATGGGTGAGGATCTTTAGCAATCTGGCGATAGCCAGTGGTGACGGGGCGGAAATGACACTGAGGTGGAAAAAACAAGAACATTGGGTCTTGACAGAGGATGAATCCCCTTTACAATACACTATATCAAGTCAGGCTTCAAGAACGTCTGGCTGAGAGTTTACGAAGATCCTTATGAGGGTTCGAGTATGACTAGAATTCGAGGGTGTGATGTTTGTGAGGGTAGTGGGCTAGTTCCTATGGGTGATGATGCAAGGGGACTAGAAGACTGTTTGGAGTGTGGTGGATACGGTCATCCGATTGGTGAATTCACCGAAGTCAATCCAGATGGAACAAGTAAATGAACAACTTAGTATTACCAATCTGCCCTAAGTGTAATGATACATTGTTCGTAACTAAACGAAATGACTATAATGGTATGACACATTCATGCAAGCACCACTGTAGTCAATGTGATATTGTCTGGGAAGGCAATCAAAAACGTAGATCGGTCTGCTCTTATGCAGTTCAAGGTAGTCCGAAATACTATAACCCTAACGGGTAATTATGGTTCTGTGGTATAATGGTATTATTCCTGTTTTGTAATCAGGAGATCAGGGTTCGATTCCCTGTGGAACCTCTTTAGGATAACGCAACGTGAAACCTGTAGGATACAAAGACTTCGTTCGTGATGACGGTTACAAGGATCGTCAGAACATGAAGCAACTGGTTGAGAAGATGAATAAGTTCATCAATGAGGGTGAAAGACCCTTACTTCCAGTTAATGTGGAAACTCACCATACTGGTGAGGGAGAATTCTTCCTTCGCCTGTGGTATAGAGAAGGGTGGGAGATATAATGGTTCAAAAGGGATGCATTTGTGGATCTGGTGATCTTCCAACAAATTGTTGTAATATGGTTTCTTTATATGATGTTCTGGAAATCATAGACGGAATAGAAGAACTCGAAGGTGAAATGCCTGATAGTACATATGAAGTGCTTCTTCGAGTAGCGGCTAGGAAAGAAGCTCTTGAGCAATTTCTTCGAGAAAATATCAGAATGGTAAAAACAGAAATTCGGAATGAGGTGCTTGCACTAAATTCCTAACGCCCTATAGTGTAATGTAAGCACACTTCCTTCGGTGGAAGAGGCGGGGGTTTAATTCCTTCAGGGGCGACCAACAGGGTATGGCGTAATGATAGCGTTCTGGTCTTGGATACCAGAGGAGAAGGTTTGATCCCTTCTACCCTGACCACAGAGAGTGGGCAATATTGGTATGCCGCCTGCCTTGGAAGCAGGAGTGTCGTAAGACTGTATGAGGGTTCGATTCCCTTCTCTCTGATCAATGGGTTGTTCTAATACCTATTTTAGATCATGTGACTCAGAAACCTTCGGGGAAATGCACTAGGTCGCTCCTAGGGCATAAATGTGATAGGGAGCTTAAGAGGCGAACCTGTTTACATTCTTGAACCTGTTGGGAGTATCCACTACTGGGGGCCGGTTAATAATTCCCCGAAAAGTCACCCTGTATGTAGTAGATAGGGTGAGTCACTTTCTTTACGATATATTAGGATAAAACTATGGACGATCATGGTAACGAAACTGAATACAAAGATGACGATGTATTTCAACACTTTGCTCACAAGTTAAACACTTAACTTTCATATGAGTACTCCTATTTATGATTGTTAATACAGAGGGTGCCGTCAAGGTGGCAAACGAGGTTTGAACCCTCGGGGAGCGTTAGTTCGTTCGGATTTCGATTATTCCACCCTCTGCTCTATATATTATATACGGAAATGGAATAAAAATCAATTTTCGATTCCTTCAGCTTCCGCTTGGCAATCTAAAGGGGTTGCCTAACAGTAGGAAACCGAAAAAGTATGCAAAAAGTGAATATAGAACGAGTATTTGCTGAAAGAGTTAACCTAGCAGGTAAAATGTGGGAAGACTCTCTTAATAGATATAAATCAACTTCACACTTTAGACCAATTAAAAAGTTCAGTGCTTGGTTTGATCATATCAGGTGTGGAACTGAATTCGCAAATGCTTGTGATATCTATTATGAGTATTGTAATAAGAAGTAACGTGAGTGTGATCTAATGGTATCTAGCACTTTTGTTAGATTTATAAAAATCAAAAAGCTTATATCCTTTCATCCATTTCTTCACTGCGTTCCCAGTTACTTTATACTTATTAGCAATAGAAGTGGCATACTTGAGAGATTTGATATCCAATATCAGATCCTCTCTTGAAGGAATATTTTTCTTTTGTTCTTTAATATAGCAAGATTTACATCTCTGTACACCATGAGAACATTCTGATCCACATTCAGTACATAACGATGGCGATCTAGGTTTTAGGATTTTAGGGGTAAACAATCCACACTCCAACGAGTGTTCTTCTCTATGGCAATTAGAGCATATTACTACACACTTATCAAGTTCTGCCTTGATTCTATCATTCAAAACAAGGTTTCTGCATTTAGAAATGTTAAAATCTTTCTGTGTTGGGTCCGTGTGGTGAAAATCAAGTGCGACTATATTATGATCATAACCGCATTTCGTACAAGAAAACTGTTGTTTATATCCTAAGCACTGTTTCTTGAAATTCACAAGCTGTTGTTTTTTACGAATAGATTCGCACGACTTACAATAGGCCCACAACCCATTACCCTTTTTGTAAAATTGTGACGCTGGTAGTTCTTCGAAACAATGATTACATCTTTTAGTATTCATAACATTCTCTCTTTTGCGGCATTGGTATAATGGTATTACTTTTGTTTTCCACACAAAAAATGTCTGTTCGATTCAGTCATGCCGCATTTAATGAACCGTTGGTATATTATACACCAATTTAGTAACTGAGGTTCGATTTATTTCACTGAATTCCCAATTTTATGGGATATAGTATGCAGTTAAAGCCAGATATTGGTTTGCTGGGCCTGACTGTGAATCAGGAGACCCCTAACGGGGTTATGCGGGTTCGATTCTCGTTTAGCTGCCCTTAGCCCGTCCTTTTGGGGCGGGTTTTTTTTACGTGTAGTGAAATGTGATAGAGTAATGTTCAAATGGGTAAAAGGTAGATTGGGTACTGGGTATGAGAAATTATGCTTATGTAGCCTTCTCTTCTTTGATGTATACCTAATACGTTTCCCAGAGGGATCTAATATCAATACTCACATTGATACAGTTCCAAGAGGAAGACACTTTAGACTGAACATTGTACTGCGTAAGTGTAAGAAGGGTGGAGAGTTTATATGCTTGAACGCACTTATCAACACGCCCCGTATAAAGCTGTTTAGACCAGACGTTCAAGAGCATTCCGTAACGACCGTTTTGGAAGGATCTCGGTTTATTTTGTCAATCGGCTGGATTTGTCCTTGACATTTCGTAAAACGGTGCTACAATGAACGTAGACAAAGCGTTGATGGTGTATGATGAACCATGTGAACTAGGTCCATACGCTCAGAAGATAGTAGATATCACACGTAGAAAGCTGGAGGAAATGATGGTAGAATCTAAAAAGGGACTTCGTCAGTGGCTTAGTAATAGAAAGAAGGCCGGTAAATGACCGACTTTCATATAGCCAACAGACTAACCCCAGAAGGTCAGCAGAAACGGGCTTTCGTAGATATTGACGAGACTATCTGCTTCTACAGCGGCGAACGCCGTTATGACCTGTCTGAGCCTCACTTCGATAACATAGCTAAGATCAATAAGCTGTATGACGAGGGATGGCATATCACATACTGGACTGCCCGTGGGTCAGTGAGTGGGAAAGACTACAAGACTCACACCTTAAAACAACTAAGTGAGTGGGGTTGTAAGTTCCATAACCTTAAGTGTGGAGACGAGAAACCGCATTTTGACTTGGTAATAGATGATAAAGCTAAGAGGATAGAAGAACTACCTTCGGTAGTGAAAGATTTGGATCATTAGAAAATAACGGGGACGTTTTGGAATCGACTGATAGTAGAGAGTAATGATCGCGTGTACTGGTTGATCTAAGGGCCAGTTAAAAAATAGATCGAACAATAGATGCAAAAACATCTGTACTAATGGCAGCGTAAGCTGCGGGCTTCTCTGCGAGCCTTTTTACCCAATCGTAGAATATATCGGATAACAGACGAGAGTAGCGACTTAATCGCCGTGCCCATGAGGGACAAGGTATGATAGACCCGCCTGGCGAAGACTATCCTCTGGTATGTGGCACATACCTACACACGTAGAAGTTATTATGATTGCTAATCAACACACGGGTTCGAATCCCGTCGTCTCCAATTCCATTTGGGTGGGAACCAGCGGCACATATGCAGTTTACATGGGAAATAAGGAAAAATGACTGAAGAATACCAACCAATCTCAGAATGGGCTGAGCGTCTCTATTTAGATGTATGGTCATGTGGTCCTGAATGCTGTGGTGCATACTATGTTGCTATCTATGCAACAGTAAAAGATAGGTGCGGCACTCAGTTGTGGGAAAGTGAATGGCGTACATTTTGGTACGATGGATCAGACAAGGAAGAAATTGCAGAGTTGAGGCAAGAAGTAATTGCCGCAGCCGATCATTACGGTATCAAATTGGTTGATATTGATGACGACTGTATCTACGACTGGGAAGGTGAGAGGAATCTATGAGACCGTCAAGAACTGATAAAGAACAAGAAAGAATTACGGCATTTATGAACAAACATCGCCGTGAATATACTGGTGCTAGTGGTGGACAGTTCTCGTGGATTTACACGCCCACTACACTAGGAACGGTAACTGTAATTCGCTGTAATATTAGTAAAGAAGAAGAAGATGTAACTGATTACAGTGAATGGTAACATGTCGTGAATAAGAGGGAGAAGAGAGAAATGAAACCATCAAAGATATTTGCAGAAGTTGTTGAAGACTCCGCTATGGAGCAGTTTGATAATTGTATGGATTCTCCATTTGTTGAGCAAGGGGCTATGATGCCTGACGCCCATACTGGATATGATGCACCTATTGGCTCAGTATTCGCAACAAGAGAGGTAATATACCCCGCTTGGGTTGGTTTCGATATAGGCTGCGGGATGAGCAGCATATGCACAGACGCCGATAGAACTGACGTTGAAGCAAGAGCCGACTACCTATTTCAGAACATCTACCGTGATATTCCAGTTGGTTTTAATACTCATAAGGAAGACAAGGTGTGGGTAGACGAAAAACTTCCACATACGGCGATTGCTGAAGAAATGTACGGTCGCCGTAATGCCCGTAGACAGTTAGGTACATTGGGTGGTGGAAACCACTTCATTGAAATCGGCTATGACGAGCATGATAAAATTTGGATCGTTATTCACTCAGGATCTCGTGGCCTAGGTCATGGTATTGCGGGTGAGTATATGAAAATCGCTAAGGGTGAGGGGCTAGATGGTGCTCTTGATGTAGACTCACAGTTGGGTCAGGATTACATCGTGGACCTAAACTATGCTCTTACTTATGCCTTGGCTAACCGTGCAGCTATGATTGAAGCTGTAGTAGCGGTATTAGACCGTAGATTGGGAGGTGTGTCTTCAGATTCGAATTCGTTTATCAACCGTAATCATAATCATGCGGAATTGAAAGATGGCCGCTGGATTCACCGTAAGGGTGCCACTCATGCTGAAAAAGGGATGAAAGGCGTAATTCCTGGTAACATGAGAGACGGTTCGTTCATAGTAGTAGGTAAAGGGAACGAAGAATCCATGCACTCTTCTTCTCACGGTGCTGGTCGCGTCCTAGGACGTAAGGCCGCTAAGAGAGAATTAGATGTTCAGGATTTCAAGAAGACTATGGAGGGTGTTCGTGCTAAGGTAGATAAGGATACCCTGGACGAATCGCCGTTCGCCTACAAGGATATTTTTGCTGTCATGGAACAACAGAAGGAATTGGTAGACGTTACCCATCACGTTAAACCAATTATCAACATTAAGGGTTGAATAGGTGGGGCCGATGTTCGGTCCCACTTTTACTAGGATAGACTGAAAGGAAAATTTTGATGTCAACAGTGTTTTTTGCGGCTTTTATGTTTCTAGCATTGGTTACGTTGGTTCTACCATTCGTACCCATTACAAAACAGATTCTTGGCCCTGGTAGATTTGGTCTCTTTTTGTTTACGGGTTTGTTTATCGTACTTACCGGTTGGCAGACCGCCCTTTATGTGGATGGTGACTCTCGTGGAATTGTCTCAACAAAGTTTGGGTCTCCACTACAAGGCGGTCACGTAGTAGCCTTTAACGGCGAACGTGGTCCGCAAGCTGCGACATTGGGACCAGGTTGGAACTTTGGTCTATGGCCGTGGCAGTATGAACTATCACAAAACCCAAACATGCCTATTCCTGCTGGTAGTATGGGATTGGTAACTGCTAAGGACGGTAAGGCACTTAGTGGTCAGGCTTATGCTGATGAATGGGATTCTGTAGAAGACATGTTGGATGGTGCTACCTTTGGAGCAAAAGGTTTTGCAGGTCCACAGATTACAGTTATTCCCGCTGGTAAAACTGTCGCATACAATCCTAACCTATTCACCGTTGAGGTAAAACCAGCACTTATTATCAAGCAGAATGAGTGTGTGGTTATTCAGTCTCACCACGGCACTAAGGCCGAAGGTGAAGCGGTATCGACTAGTAAGTTAGTTCCAGTTGGTCAGGTAGGTATTTGGGATACACCGTATGGCCCAGGTACTCATTATATCAATACTGAGGCTTACTACCCGATTAAGGTAAATACTACTAAGAGAGTTTACTCTTATACCAGTACATCCCAGTTGGGTGCTAGTGACCGCCCTACAGTTGACCACTCCATTGGAGTTAAGACCGTCGATGGTTATAAGTTTCCCGTTGATATTAGGGTTGAGGTAACCGTAAGGCAGGATAATGCCCCTCACCTTGTATCAGAAATTGGTGAACCAGACGTAGATCTAGATAAGGATGGGTTTGATACTTTGGAAACAAAGGTAATTCTACCCGCAGTACGAAGTATCTTCAGAAATAACGCTGAACATACCAGTGCCCTAGATTACCTGAATTCTCGTTCTACAGTAGAAACTGAGGCTACTGAACAACTACGTGAAGCTATTGCTGAGTTTAAGGTAGATGTTATCGCTGTTCGTATCGCTGATATTGGACTTGATAGCACACCTGAAGGTAAGGAACTACTTACCACTCAGACTGACCAGGAACTTGCTAAACAGCAGATTAAAGCTTTTGAGGAACAGAAGCTTGCTGCGGAAGTAGAGAAGGATACTGTTGAGGCCCGTACTGCCGCTAAGGAACAGGCTCGCCTTACAGAATCTAAGATCAAGATTGAAGCTGAAGAGAATGAGGGTCAGGCTGAAGCCCGTAGAGCTAAGGGTGAAGCGGAAGCTGTTAGAGAGAAGATTTCTGCCTACGGCGGTATCGGATTCTATATTCTTGACAACCTTATTAACAACCTACCTGAACTTGAAGGTGTAGGACCAGAAGTGCTTGTTATGGGCGAAGGTGCAAGCCTTGACCCAGCGGTAATGGCTGGTATGCTACAGCAAATGCAAAAGCAAAAAGTAAAGGTAAAGGAAGTCACTGAGAGCAATGAGTAAAATCTGCAAAGGATGCAGATATCCAAACGTCAGCATTGGACTGATACAAACGAAGAAGATTTAATATGGTACTTACCAGATCATAAACCTAAGAAATGATGGAAGAAAAAATGACTTACGAAGATGACCCAATTTACCCACTAAGATCCTTAGTGTCAGATCTTGGGGTGATCGTTGGTATTGTAGAACCAAACTTCTATGTCGCTATGCACTCGAATACTAAGAGTATTCGTATGCAATGGGATATTGACTTTCCTGATTGGAAAGATAAGGCCGTCTACTATGTGAAGTATACGGAGCCTAAGAAGATTGTATCACGACACGAATTCGAAGAACAGAACCCGCAAATCAAAAAAGAGTTCCTTGAGTGGGAGTATGATAACGTACCTACTCAATCACTAATGTGTATTCCAGAAGATGGCCTGAATGCGGCCACAGAAGAAGAACACGAAGAAATGATGGAACATATGAGAAAGATGAGAGAAGAGGAAAACCCCGATTCCCAAATGGAGGAAAAATGAGACAGGATCTTACAGACCTAACGATGGTTATTGACCGCAGCGGAAGTATGCATAGAGGTCTGAAGCAGGCTCAAGAGGGCCTGGATGAATTCTTTAACAAGCAAAAACAGGCTAAGGGCGAATGTAATATTAGTCTACTGGAGTTTGATGATGAATTCAATTATGTGTATGACGCCGTAAACATTAAGGACACAACTGGGTATACTCTTGAACCTAGGGGTATGACGGCCCTAAATGATGCCATTGCTATGGCTATCAACAAGACTGGTCAGAGACTGGCCGAACTACCAGAAGAAGAACGCCCAGGACTTGTTATGTTCTGTGTGGTAACTGACGGCGGCGAGAATGCTAGTAAGGAATTCCCAGGATATGACAGAGGTAATGAACGCCTCAAGGAAATGATTGATCTACAGACTAATACCTACAACTGGAAGTTTACCTTTATTGGTGCCAACCAGAACGCCGTTACAGAAGGTGGTGCCAGAGGATTCGCTAAGAGTTCCTCACTGTCGGTATCTAAAAACTCAAACCTTGCTCATGCGTATAACTCAATGTCTTCCGGTGTAGAATGTCTCCGTAACCAGACATTTGAACGTGGACCCGTAGAGATTTACGAGCAAATCGATTACAGCGATTCAGATCGTAAAAAGGCAACTAAGTAATGCAAGACTATCCCAGAAAAACCGCCCAAGAGGGTGAGGAAAGTAAAGCGTGGATTTGGGTGATTATCGCTGTTTTTGCATCAACTTTCGTATTAGATGCGTTTTTTGGTTGACAAACGGAGTAAATGGTGTATAATACGGGTAGCAGAGAACAAATCTGCTCCCGTTATGGCGGTGTGGTGGAATTAGGGATACACGCATGTCTTAGGAACATGTGGCTTCGGCTATGCAGGTTCGACTCCTGTCACCGCTACTTGTGTTCAACTGTATGACAGTTAGGACATAGTATAATATGGTCCCGTGGTGGAATAAAGATTCTCTAGGAGAATCTTGTGGTATACACGAACTGGGAGAGTAGCTGCTCCCGGGGATGCTTGACGAAGCAGAGATTGCATAATCTCATACAGGTTCGACTCCTGTCGGGTCCACTTACATCAAAATCGGAGATTTCTCGTGATGCAAACAATTTTCATAGCAGAATTTTGTCCGTGTAAATACGAAAGTTCCTTTGAGGTAATTTCTGCACATATCGCAGAAGAGAATGCTCAACGGGCGATGGAACAACATAAGGCCGCTCATATGGGTATATAAATCATGTGATACGGAAGTAATCCGGTTGGATGAGGGGCAAAGTTGCTAACTTTGTAAATCGGCGGGAACGTCGGTTTTAGGGTTCGAATCCCTATGCTTCCGCTTGTATTGGTGTGTCGTGAAACGTGGAAAGAAAGTTTAGAAAGTGAGAGAGAATGATTTGGTTCACGAATAAGGTCGCAGAGCAGATGGAGAGCAGTCTGATTGCAACTCAGTCAAAGGGGTTCGATTCCTCGTGTGACCTCTACATAACGTGAGAATGATATGAAAGATGATAGGTATCAAAATCAAATCTTACCGATACGAATGTATCGGTGGTTGCGATGGAAACCTTACTACTACGTTTCATGTATATGGTGGTGGTTTCGTCAACCAGACCATGAAAGACAAATATCTTTGGGGGAATATCACTCTTTCTATATGAGTCTGGCAGATGTAAAAATGAATCATATCTACACAATGGATGAGGTCTTTGATAGACTGAAAAAGGACTAAATATTACCCATTAACATATTGGTAATGTCTGACAACACGCCCTTTTGGTATATTGGTATTATAACTCGCTTTGAACGAGTAGAAGGTGGTTCGATTCCATCAAGGGGTACTTTAGAAGTCGTGGTAGATTAAAAGTCGCCTCCCGGGAAGAAAGGCACTGTGGGGCACATGCAGGTGTGCCTTACCTGTAAGCATTTGGCGTAGTAGCACAACCTACTTACATTTTATTACCCGGTCGTATAATGGTCTATTACGCTAGGCTCTGACCCTGGAGACCGTGGTTCGATTCCACGTCGGGTATTTTGGAAATCTTCGCGGTTTTCCCTTGAAATTTTGAATAAGCGTGCTATAATGGAGTTGTGAAACACACAACTTAAACCCTTTTGAAAGCATGTAATGTTCGGAGATTTGAAGCGAGCATTTGAGGCAATGCAAAAGTCCTCATTTATGCAACTTGTTAACCCTATGACTACTAACAGAAGTAGGGTTATTTGTATTCCTGAAGAAAGATGGAAGGAATTTGTCGATGAATACAAGATCTGTTTTGTAGAACCCGAAGATGACACTGAATGGAAAGAGTGGCAAGACGATGAGAGCACTAGTTCTAAACCTTGACTACACTCCGCTAGGCATTCAGTTTGGTCTACGGAAGATTATTAAACTCTCTTTCAAAACTGATCGTATCACAGTAGTAAAATACTATGATAAGGTAATTGAAAGTGAAGATGAAATGTTTGAAGTGCCAGCGGTTTTTCACTACAGAAAGTATGTGAAGATCAGCCCTAAGTCTACTCCAAGTAGAAGTAGTATTTACAACAGGGACGGAATGACCTGTCAATACTGCCTGGCTCCGTTGACTAATAGCACTAAGACTATTGACCACGTTAAGCCCGTTAGTTTCTTCAAGAAGAAGAGTTACGCTAACACATGGGATAACATGGTAGCAGCATGTAAGACTTGTAACCATACCAAAGCTAATCGTACTCCAGATCAGGCAGGAATGCCTCTTCGGAGTCAGCCAGGTAAGCCGGTTTACTTCGAGCATCCTGCAAACGCCCCTAAAGAATGGAGAGAATTCTTATGACAGAGTGGAATATGAGAGAAAGAATTCTCAAACACGCTGAAAAGGATATCTTTCCGATGGATGATGGTTTCTACTATTGGGGTCCATGTGGTGGTGGCGGTATTAGCTCATATGAGCTACGTATCATCGCTGAAGAATTGGATCGCCGTAATAAGGATTGGGAAGAAACCATTGAAAGGGATTTAGGTGGCAGTTAAAAGCACTTTCGGGCAGTGGACGGTAAGGCTTCGAGTCAGACCGTCCCCTGCCTCTATTGTCGTTGCTCTCAATAAAAAAGATAGACGACCTATTAAGGTTGAACGTTTTGAGGAACTGGGCTATGTCTCATTCCCCAAAGAACTCCGAGAACTAATAAACAGTGATATCAAGTATGGGAACATCTATGATAAGTTAATAGATAAGTTTTATGACTGGTGGGACAATGAATACTAATGAAGAACAGCAGATTAAGTGGGATCTAAGGTTTCTAAACCTTGCCAGCCACGTATCAACATGGTCCAAAGACCCCAGCACACAAGTTGGAGCGGTTATTACGGACTTCAAAGAGATCGTCGCCGTTGGTTACAATGGTTTTCCAGAAGATGTTGACGACCGCCCAGAATGGTACGAAGACAGAGATACTAAACTGGGTTTAATGGTTCACGGCGAAATCAATGCTAAGAGATTCGCTGAGAAGGCTGGTCGAGATCTAACAGGGTGTACTCTTTATACTTACCCGTTTCTCCCATGTAAGCCTTGTGCTATCAAGTACCTCAACTCCGGTATCATTCGCGTAGTGTCTCTTAAGAACACCGTGGAAAGATGGGAAGAGAGTATTCAGGGTAGTATCGATGAATTCATCAAAGCCGGAATTGTAGTAGACGACTCATACATCCTTAACGTCCCAGAGGGGTTTGATGAATCTCTCGGTAATATTGAAAGACTGACATGAAAACGAATATAATTCCACTATTACTAGTTGGAGCTATCTGTGGCGTAGGTATGGGTATCGGTATTGAGAAAATGAGATCTCAAGATGCAATTGACTACACGCTCGAAAAGAACGCAGAGATTATGGATACAGTAATCGCCGTAAACTCCCGTATATATGCTATACAGGATGACTTGTGGCGTGTCGGTCACTACATTAATAAGAATCATGGTAAGGGGCGTAAGTTATGTCCAGAATGTGCAGGTGCTCCCCAGGTAACAACTCAGGATGGGATTGATATTGCAGAAGAACTGCCCCCTGAAGAATTTCCAGATACAATGGAGACAGTTCTTGAGAACTCAGACGAACTACTAACCATGATAAAGAACATTCATACCACACTCTTCTCATTGAAAATAACCAACGATATCATTCTACAGAATGTGAGAGAAGCTAATGTGGAAACCAATTGACATAGCATGGGGCTTTATCGCCCTAATGGAAGGTATAGCAGTCCTCATATTAGGTTTATGGGTGACCTTCGTAGGCGTTTTAATAAAACTGAAAGGTAAGATATGGACCAGGAAACAGTAACCAAACTACGTAATCTAGCGGAGGCTCGTCTGGGGTCAGTACAAGAGGCTATTCAGCAACTTGCGAACCAGAGAGCAGAGATCGAGACTAGAATTGGTCAACTAACAGAAGAATTTAATGACGGCGTTGCTGCTATTCAGACTTATGATGAAAGTCTAACTGAGAGCACCGAGTCTGATGATTAACGAATTATTCTATAGGGTAGCAGCTATATTTAAGGTTGCTGCCTTTTTTTCTCTACTCGTCACGTTGGCGGTAGGTATTTCATTTTACATGCAACTCTATTTTGGGTTAACTAGATGATTCACGAGCAGTCCTCTACGGCCTTCGCTGCAATTATCCATTTCGGTGTTATTCTCTTGGTACTAGGTTGGCTAATTGCCGTAGTCCTGGGTAAGGTCGATTTGGGTGCAGCATTCCGAGACATGGATACTTTTGAGATTGCTAGGTCAACTCCTATCTTTCCAGAAGGACATGAGGATATAGGTCTGGTATCTGTAGTAGACAAACCAAAGCCAAAGAAGAAACAAGCAAAGAAACCGGTGCATTCACTGTTCCACGATTGTGTTCTAGCCCTTAGAGCGATTGGTCACTCTAACATAGACGCCAGGAGGGCTGCTAGTGTTTTTCTAAAGTCTAACCCTGATACAGACAGTGTGGAGAAATTCCTCACTGAAATATTCAGGAAAAGGTAATACGCAAGAGAAATTTATCAATCTATGCAAAGAGGTATCATGCAGAAATTGAACTTGGTGGCCCCAATCAACTCTTTAGGTTATGGGTACACTTCATTAAACATTCTTAAAGCTCTTTCTAATTGTGCTGAAGTAAGCCTATGGCCTATCGGGACGCCACAAGCGGCAAGTCCTGAAGATTCTAAGATCATTGAGTCTGCGATTAACAATAACGCGACGGCAGATCTACAGGCCCCATGCATTAAAATATGGCACCAGCATGATATGACTCTCCCGGGTCATCTTACGGGACTCAAGATTGGTTTTCCCATTTTTGAGCTAGATACCTTCTCAGAAGTTGAACTGTATCACCTAAAGTCTACGGATCGCCTGTTCGTTCCGAGCCAGTGGGCTGTGGACATGGTACGTAAAAACGGTATAGAAGTTCCGTGTAAGGTGGTTCCTCTGGGCGTGGATCTAAACATATTTAAGCAGTACGACCGAGACGCCGTGATCCCTAAAGTCTTTTTTAATTGCGGTAAATGGGAGGTCCGTAAAGGCCATGACGTGCTGATACAAATGTGGGATAGGTTCTGTGAAGAATTACCCAACCATGACTTCCAGTTGTGGATGATGTGTGGTAATCCGTTCAATTCGCCTCAAGAAGAGAGATTATGGACTAAAACTTACCAAAGAGGCAACATTAGGTTAATTCCCAGGGTGGAAACGCACGAAGAGGTGTATAATATAATGTCTCAAGTGGGTTGTGGTATTTTCCCTTCGCGTGGCGAGGGGTGGAATCTCGAACTACTAGAGTTAATGGCAGCAGGCAAGTGGTGTATTACTACCAACTATGCAGCACATACAGAGTTCTGTAGCCCTGATAATGCAACTTTGATAGAAACCCCGAATAAAGAAGCCGCCTTCGATGGAAAGTGGTTCTTTGGTAGCGGAAACTGGGCTAAGATAGATGATCAAGAGATAGAACAATTTGTGAAAGAAATGGTTAGTTTTGCTGAGTGGCCCGTGTATAACGATAAGGGTGTAGAAACAGCCGAGAAGTTTACATGGGACAATGCAGCACGGGAGATAATAAAACATGTATCAGAGTGATGAAGACCTGGACGGTACCAAAGAAGAACTAGACAACCTAATTGACGGTAGTCCTGACTTTCTTGTGAGATATGCACTTGTTAACAAACAAATCATAGTCTCCGTTGATGCCTCAGAAGAAAATTTTGATTTGGATACTCTTGCGGAATTTATCCACTTCATAAGTTCACCTGATGGTGTAAGAACGACAGTAGAGACTGTAAAAGAAGGTCTTGAAGGAAATGGTAAAGGGGATGACTATAACAAGTTCATTATCAGTTTTTTAAGACGCAAACAAAAAGATATAGCAAAGTCACCAGGGGGACCATCTGACGGGCCGCTAATCAGACCCATTGACGTGCTATGAGGATACCACTATGCAAAAGAAAATCCTATGGCAGAAATTCGAAGATCTAATCGAAGAACAATTCAAGTCTCCTATAGTTAAGATGATTACAGATCATCATAATAACGAAGTTCAAAAACTACTAGAACAAGAAATGTCACCTAATGATGACTTCCTATCTAACGAGTTTGAAGAAATGGAAAGGGAACGCATAACCACCAAGCCTATGTTGGCAATGCCTAATGATATCAGTAACGAGATATATCTATCATCAAGTTATGATTGTTGGGTAGGACACGCTAACTTCGATATTACAGAGAAGATGATGATGCAAATCAATAAGGTTCACGGCGTCGAGGCCCTGAAGATCATTACGCGATACAGATTCTTTGTAGGGGCAGGACGTGCCTTCGAGTTTAGTGACGTAAGAAAAGGAATTGAAGAAACTCTAGGAAAGGGCGAGAACTTTGAATCAGGAAATTCAGGAAGTGTTGGACAATAAGAAGTGTATGCAGATTGCCTTCTCAGCGGGCTTAAAGTTCGCTGGGAGGCTTTCTGAGGACGAAATTTATAACTGCATTCTACATGCCATTTGGAGAGCTTTAGATAAGTATGATGAAAAACAAGGTGACTGTGAATTCACTACTTACTTGTATACCGTTGTCAAGTTGGAATGCCTAAACTATCGACAAAGGACCGTAATGAGTAAGGAATTCCCACAAGAGCGAGGTAACATTAGTAGACATATTGACTCTGACTATCTCACGGATGATCGAGTAGATATGCTGGACGAACTAGAAACTGTCCCAGATCCAGAGATTATGTTTGACAGATTCTACAACAGCATGACTTTACAAGAAATTGCTGAAAAAAACGGCTACCGCCGTCAAAATGTTGCTCAAAAAATAGGAAAAAACCTTAATTTACTGAAAAGACGACTCCAGTCTAGTGTATAATACCCTAGGAATATAGGATCACAAATTTTCGGGATAATCGGGACAAAGCCAATTTGACGTTGGAGATTTAATTATGGCTATTGTCGCAGCTTCTGGTGATGGAAACGCTCCATCTACCACAGCAAACAAAGTTAATGACGGAGCTACCGTTCTACATGGTGGTAACGTTGACACTAACGCGGGTATAGTAACTCGTAACTTCCAGATGACCGAGACCACAGACGGCGTTCCTGCTAAGTCTATTGGTTCTAAGGTCTATGAAATCGGCGGTAGTGGTGCAGCTACTACTGACCGTGCAGGTACCACTAAGGCTGTTGCCGCAGGTACCATCGCTTACACTATGACGGCTAATAACTGGCTGATTGTTGGTGGTAACCATACTACTACAATTGGTGGTGTAGCAAACACTATTATGCAGGGTGGTAATACTGACTTTAATGGTCAGCAGACTACTCGTAGTTCAATCCAGTCTACTCTATCTACCTACAAGTTGGGTGAGGGTGGCGGAACATTCGATGTATACGCTGTACCAAGTACAGACATTACTCCGAACTACACTAAGGGTTCTAACGCAGGTAGCTTGTCTACTCACGTTGCTCCATCCGGTGGCGGTATTCATGCTGCTACTGATGATGCGGCTAACCCAACAGCGGCAGTTCCAGGTGAACTAACCTACATGGACGGTAGTGCTGAACCTATTACGGATGAGTATCAGGCTCGCGATTCTGCGAACTCTGTCTAATCTTTGAAAAGTGATTTCAACCCCCACTTCGGTGGGGGTCTTTTTCAAAGTTCGGAAAGGGGAGTAAGGAATGTTCGAGTTTCTCGTAATAGCCGTAGAAAATGCGGATATCGTTAATAGTGTAAAAGAGGCCGTAGAGCAAGAGGTAAACAAAGACGTTTTTTGGCAGTTCGTTAAATACGCTACTCCAATAGTCGTTGCGTTATCTGGTGCAGTAACAGTTCTCTGGAAAGCTGTGTATAAACAAATGAATGATACTCAAACTCAACTCATAGAGAGTAAAACAGAACTAACGGCCAAGCTTGACCAGTGTGAAGAAAAGCACCACGAGCAAAACTTATGGGCCGTTGCAATGTCTGAAAAAGTTGGTAAACTAGAAGGAATGATGGAGGGTCATAATCAAGCTAGAGAAGACCTGAAGGAGCTAAGTAACAATGTTATTGCCCTCCTTAAAAAGGATGAATAATGTCCTATCTAGAAATAGCGGAACTGATTTCCGTTATCTTGACAACTCCAACCATTATTCTATCAGCCGTCGTTGTGTTTCTTTGGGGTCCGAAGTCTATTCAGATCTTCAAAAGAGGACCACAAGACGCCGCTGAGTGGTTTATTATTGGTGTAGCAATTGGTTTCCTTGGGGAGACATTAGATAATATGTACTGGAATATCCCGTGGTCGTTAGACTTCATTAGGCATTCCAAGGCAGATGACTTCTTTGAACATGGAGTAATTGCTAATATCCCATTCAGACAGATTTTAGGTAGTGTAGCGGCTTTTTGTCACATCAAGAGCTATACTATGCATGAACAGGAATCTGACATTCAGGACACCTTCTTAAAGAGGGTCACATCTTTCAGTATTGTGCTTGCTATATTGTATGCATGGTGTCTGATTCTGATAAGGGGGTAATCTAAATGACTACACCAACTTCAAAAAAGTTTAAGCTGGATAACAATGATCTTCCAGAATTAGCTAGAACTGCCGCATTTGTCGGATTAGCAGCAGCCCTAACATGGATTGGTTCAGTAATGTCCGAAATTGATTTCGGTCAGTGGGGTCCACTTGTTGTTCCTGTAGCAGCAGTGGCAATTGATGGAATAGTAAAATGGCTAAGAGATAATTCTGACGAAGAGTGAAAAATTTGAGTTTTATGAAGCGGTTTCACTAGGGCGTTACGTCCTGATGGAGCCGCTTCTTTAACTGGCAGGAGAGATCGATGAGATTTTTTGTATTGCTACTTTTGATTAGTTTCCTACCATTATGTAGCGTAGAGGTCTACGCACAGGAGGGTGAGGAAGTGGTCGCAGTAACTGCAAAGCAAAAGTATAAGTATACTATATACCACATGGGAGCCAAGTGGTGTGCTCCATGCATGAGAATGAAGTATAATGTTTGGCCAAATGATGGAGAAACTGAGGACGGTAGGAAAATTGATCCTAATGACGACATGAAGGATTTTCTAGATAAGAATCGCATTAGATTATTCCTTCTGGACGACACCGTTGATAAGCATAGACCGTACTTTAAGAAGTACAGTAAGTTTATGCGTAAGACTAACGATTCTTTAATTAACTACCCTACCATACTCATTTTTTCTAACGATGATCGAGAGAACCCAGTCTTACAAAGAATTGGGGCTTTAGATAAATCAACTATGATGGGGCTAATCAAAACAGTTCTTAAGATCTAGGACGAACTTTTTTTTCATTCGTTCCTTTCTTTCGTCCTAGATCTTTTTGTTACAATAGGGAAATTATGCAAGTTACTAAGCGAAACGGCACGCTAGAGCCGTATTCTGTGGAGAAAATCCATAAAGTAGTTGAGTGGGCAACTGATGGTCTAGCAGGTATTTCTTCATCAGATATCGAAATGAATGCGGGCCTATCTATTTATGATAAAATTGAGTCTATGCAAATTCATGAGATTCTGATAAGATCCGCTAATGATCTTATTTCGGAAGCGGCCCCTAATTATCAGTATGCAGCAGCAAGACTCCTAAACATGTCGATTCGAAAAGAAGTCTGGAAAGGGATGACCCCGCCAGACTTTTTGCAGTTTATACAGGTAAATGTAGACAACGGCCTGTATGATAGGGAGATTCTAAAGAAGTGGACGCCTGAGCAAATAAGAATGTTCGGTGACTTCATTTCTCATGACAGAGACGATCAGTACACATATGCTGGTCTACAGCAGATGGTAGATAAGTACCTGGTTAAGAATAGGTCGAACGGCGAATTGTATGAAACGCCGCAGTCTGCCTATATGCTTATTGCTATGTGTTTATTTGACGAACCAAAAGAAGTAAAGGCCGCTTATGATGCCTATTCTACGTTCAAGGTGAACCTTCCAACCCCTATTATGGCGGGAGTGAGGACTACCATCAAGCAGTTCGCTTCCTGTGTATTAGTAGACGTAGATGATGAACTTGACAGTATCTTTTCCAACGTACACGCCGTTGGTAAGTACACTGCCCGTAGAGCAGGTATTGGTGTGAACATTGGTAGGATTCGCCCTATTAACTCACCCATTAGGGGTGGAGAAGTAATTCATACTGGGCTTATTCCTTATTTGAAGAACTTTGAATCCGCCGTAAAATCCACGTCTCAGAATGGTTTACGTGGTGGCTCCGCTAACGTGAACATTCCGTTTTGGCATTACGAGATTGAGGATGTACTAGTCCTTAAGGATAATGCTGGCACTGATGATAATCGTGTTAGAAAACTGGATTACACAGTTCAGTTCTGTAAGCTATTCTATGATAGGTTGATTGCTAATGAGGATATCACACTATTTTCTCCACATGAATGTAAGGGGTTGTACGACGCTTTTGGGGACAATGAAGAGTTTGAAAGACTCTACCTTAAGTATGAAAACGCATACTCTATTAAGTTCAAGAAGAAAGTTCCTGCAAGAAAGGTTGTAGAGATCTTTGCTAGAGAACGCCTACAAACGGGCCGCATCTACTCGATGAACATAGATCATGTGAATACTAACGGGCCTTGGGATATCCCGGTTAAGATGACCAACTTATGTGTTGAGATTACTCAGCCCACTAAGCCTATCTACAATATTGAAGATCCAGACGGTGAAATTGGTATTTGTGTACTATCCGCCCTAAACCTACTTGAACTAGATACCGATCAGGATATTCAGAAGGCTTGTGCGATTGTAGTTAAATCACTAGACAGTGTTATAGACTACCAAGATTATCCAGTTAAGGCCGGTGAGAATTTTACAAAAAAAAGAAGATCTCTAGGTGTTGGCATAACCAATCTAGCAGGATACCTCGCGAAGCACAAGGTCAGCTATATTTCACAAGAGGCACTGGAAATGGTCCACGAAATGATGGAAAAAATTCAGTGGCACTTACTTAACGAAAGTTGTAGATTAGCAGAAAAACTAGGTCCATGTGAGGGTTTTGAAGATACCAAATATGCAAAAGGTTTACTTCCGATTGATTGGTACGAAAAAAACGTTGACACAATCGTGGCTCCGTCGTATACAATGGACTGGGAAGGTCTGCGAGCCAGAATCGCGGAATTTGGTCTGAGGCATTCTACGCTGTCAGCACAGATGCCGTGTGAGTCGTCCAGTTTAATTCAAAATAGCACCAATGGAATCGAACTCATTCGTGCTTTGCTGTCATTTAAGAAGGCGAAGAACGGCGTCCTGAAACAACTTGTACCGAACTTCTATAACCGTCGCTCGTATTATGACCTGGCATGGGATATGGAGAGCAATAAGCCTATTATCCATATGTCCGCAGTTATCCAGAAGTTCATGGATATGGGTATGAGTACGAACTTGTACTACAACTATAATCACTATGAGGGCGGTCATATCCCCCTAAGTGCAATTGTTAAGGATCAGGTATACGGATACAAGTATGGCCTGAAGAACTTTTATTACTGTAATACTCCTGATTCCGATGGGGATACGGAAAAAGATCTAAATTGTGAGAGTGGTGCATGTGCTATTTAAGTCAGGTTTTTGATTACTATTGAAGCAAGAATTAAGTTTATAGGAAATGGGGTGTGAAGGTGGAGTTTGTAGTATCTAATGATATATTAAATTTAATAGAAGATGGGATTGATCGTAACATATTAGTGTACGATTGTGATGCCCTAGCAGGTAGGTTAACCAAAAGATTATGTTTCCTTATGACCAAAGTAGCTCATAGGAATGAATTGACACCAAAAAGGTTCTATGTTGATGAAACTGCATACGACGATTTAATCCAAGAATGTGTTCACAATCCCCTTGATTACAAGGAATATAAACACGAAAGATTAAAATTGTTTCTAGGTATTCCTATAACGGAGGTCTTTCACAAGACCATGAAAGAGTACCTTAAATGGTATGAGGATGTTTGTAAAGGTGTTTTAGTCTGTAACGATATTGAACTTATGATTTTGGAATGTGAAGAAGGTACCTTACTAGGAAGTTACTAATGGGAATCAACATTGTACGTGATGTTTTGGATTTGTGTGAGGAAAGTGAAAAGAATCCATACGAACCGCCAAAATATAAAGAACCTATCCTTGATAGAGGTTGTTTGATTGCGGGCCTTTTGGTGTTGAGCACTTTTCTAATTGGATTTTGTGTTGGTGGAGTATTTGTAGGACTAATGCGATGAGTTTAAGCGTATTAAGTACGTTTGATGGAATATCATGTGGGCAGGTAGCTCTTGAGCGAGCGGGAATTGATACAGAAGTGTATTATTCATCTGAGATTGATAAGTACGCGATACAGATCGCTCAAAAAAACTACCCAGAAACCCTTCAGATAGGGGACATTACTACTATCAAGGGAGATTTCCTTTCTAGATATGACCTAGTTATGGGCGGTAGTCCATGTCAGGGATTCTCATTCGCTGGTAGACAACTGAACTTTGATGATCCCCGTAGTAAACTATTCTTTGAATTCAAGAGACTGTTGGACGAGTGTGAGCCAAAATACTTCCTGTTAGAGAACGTTAACATGAAGCAGGAGTCACAGGACGTGATCTCTAAGGCACTTGGCGTACAGCCCGTAAAGATGAACAGCAGCCTGGTCTCAGCACAACTCCGTAATAGATTGTACTGGACTAACATTCCATTCACTCCCCCTGAAGATAAGGGTGTTCTACTAAAGGATATTATCCAGGGCGGTGTGGTAGATAGAGACAAGTCCTACTGCATAGACGCAAACTATGCTAAGGGCGGTAACCTGAAACAATACTTTGAGAAGAGTAGACGGCAGTTGGTCTTCCTGGAGAAGATTGATAGAGACAAAGAGGATCTGGAGTATCGTATGTTGACGCCGTTGGAATGCGAAAGACTTCAGACTCTCCCTGATAACTACACTGAAGGTGTGAGTAACACACAACGCTATAAAATGATTGGAAATGGGTGGACCGTTGATATGATCGCCCACATTCTGAGAGGTATCAAGTAATGGACACACTACTAAACAGAGAGTTTGTAGATCAAAAGAAACAGCCTATCTTCCTGGGAGAAGGTCTAGGTATTCAGATGTACCACGATCCTAAGTATCCTGTGTTTGCGGACCTGTTCCGTAAGCAGTGGGAGTTTGTATGGTTTCCTGAAGAGATCGAGTTGAAGAAGGACCGTAATGACTTCAAAGATGATGCGATCATGACCCCTAATGAGAAATTCATCTTTACCAGTAATCTGAAATATCAGACTATGATGGATTCTGTGATTTGTAGGGGCGTTCCGGTACTACAGAAGTTTGTTAGTAACAACGAAGTAGAAGCCTGCTTGAATACATGGGCGGCGTTTGAGCAGATTCACTCATATGCCTATACGTACATTATTCAGAATGTGTACAATGACCCCAGTGATGTATTCCATAACATTCTAACTGACAATGAGATCATGCGGCGTGCTGACGTGGCCGTAAAAGAATACGATGTATTGAATAAGATTGCTCAGGGGCGTTCTAAGAAGGATGTTAAGAAGCAAATCTATATGACTATTGTAAGTATCAACATACTTGAGGCTATTAGATTTTATGTAAGCTTCGTATGTGCCTTCGCTTTTGCAGAGAATAAGAAGATGGTGGGCAACGCCGATATTGTTAAGCAGATTAAGCGAGACGAAGCCCTTCACCTATACAACACACAAGAGATCCTTAAGATTCTTCACGGAGTGAAGGAAGAAGGATTTATTGAAACGGCAAATGAATGCCAGGACATGGCAGTTAAGATGTTTGAGACGGCGGCACACGAAGAAAAAGAGTGGGCCTCGTATCTATTCAAAGACGGTAGTATAATTGGTTTGTCTGAGACTGCACTACACCACTATATTGATTGGTTGTGTATGAGTCGCCGTAAGGCTATTGGTCTACCATACGATAGTGTAGGTAAAAATCCATTAGGTTGGACTGATGCCTGGATGAACAGTGGAGCCGTTCAAGTGGCCCCACAAGAACATGAGATTACTAGTTACAAGAAGGGAGCTAGTAAGAACGATTTATACGATATGGATCTTGGAGGATTACTATAATGCCAATAGAGTATGTAAGAGATACAGGTCAAACTGTTGATCTTGATAATCCACCCGATTATTCATGGAGACTTAAGGGTGGTGGCTGCTTAGGATCAATTCACTGTGAAGAGTGTGGATGCTGGATGTCTGCATCTGGATCACACTGTTTTTGTATGGGAATCTATACCTGCCCAAGGTGTGGATTCAAAAAAGAGAGGTTTAACTATGACTCTTAAACAAGAAGAAGAAGCAACCAATTTTCATACGTTCAGACATATTGAACGTGTTCGTAATCTTATCAATAGGTGTGTTAATGTACTTATTAGAAGAGGTGAAACCCATGACCAAAGTAAACTAGAAGAACCAGAGGTCAGTCTATTTACGGAGTATACCCCTAAGCTAGCCGCATGTACTTATGGCAGTGAGGAATACAATGGATTTAGAGAGGCCCTGGCTCCAGCATTAGATCATCATTACGCTAAGAACAGGCATCATCCTGAACACCATAAGAATGGTATCGATGATATGAACCTTATTGACCTAATGGAAATGTTATGCGACTGGAAAGCCGCATCGGAAAGGCACAACGATGGTAACATTCGCAAATCCATTGAGGTTAATGCAGATAGGTTCAACATGTCACCACAGTTAGTAAGGGTGTTCGAGAACACCGTAGATATTCTTAGTGGAGACGACTAGTGAATTACGATAAAACACACGATATTCGTGCAAAACAGGCTCAATTAGCCAAATTACAGGAAAAATGGGCGAAATTAAACTCGAAAACCTCCCAGAATGTGTATAGAAACACTGATGGGGATCAAAAACGAAAGGAAGAAAAATGAGCAAACCAGTAGATCAGATTTTGGAAGAGACAGTTACAAGGACATATAACCTGAAAGAAAACTGGGGGGCGTTCGATTCGCTTCATGCTACATTAGGAATCTGCGGAGAAGCAGGTGAGATAGCTGATGCCATTAAAAGGTGGCAGTGTTATGATAGAGAACTGGATATGGATAACGTCAAGGAAGAAATTGGCGATATGCTGTACTATCTCAAGGCGTTATGCCTATGTACAGGGACTGATCTGCAAGAATGTGCAGAACTTAACCAAATCAAGTTACAAAAACGATACCCAGATGGATTCACCACCGCTGCCTCAATAGAGAGGGCGGATAAAAATGGGGGTTCAGAATAACCGTAAAGGTCAACAAAGTGACAAAAAGAAGGTCATCAAGAAAAAAAGATGAGGGCTTCAAGTTTAGAAGCGTAGAGGCAAAAACTAATAATCAGAAGGACTACATTATCTCCATTTCGGAGAATGATGTAGTATTTTGTACGGGGCCGAGTGGTTCAGGTAAATCCTATATTGCCGCTGGCATAGCCTCTGAACATTTATTCTACAACAAAATCAATAGAGTAGTTATTGCTAGGCCGCTAGTAGCGACAGGTAAAGAGATTGGTCACCTTCCAGGAGAAATCATGGATAAGATCGCCCCTTACTTGATGCCTATGCAAGAACATTTCAGGCACTTCCTTGGTAAATATTACGGCGAATACGTAAACGACGTTCCTCCGAGAATTGAGTATCGCCCTGTAGAAATGATGCGTGGCTCCACCTTTGATAACACTTATATGATCTTGGATGAAGCTCAGAACTGTACGTTCGAGCAGATTAAAATGTTCGTAACCCGTATCGGTAAGGGGTCTAAGGTTCTGGTAAACGGAGACGTAAAACAGACTGACCTATCAGCCAGAAGCGGGCTTAACCGTTTTATTGAACTTGTAGATGGAATTGAGGGTGTTGGTGTTACACGTATGAGTAACAGAGACATTCAACGTCACGATATTATCGGGCGTATCCTACGGGCCGTGGAGAGTGAGGAATGATTGTTTGTATGATTTTGTAGAAAATACCAGTTTATTGAGCATTCATATACAGATCCAGTGTATAATACTACTGGAGGTGTAATAATGAAAGAAATAAACCAAGAACTGGTCAAGCAAGAATTATCCGATGGTGTCAGTATTACAGACATCGCCCAAAAATTGGGAGTATCTAGAAATACTCTCTACAGTAGAATGAGAAAATGGGGGGTTAAAAAACCACCAATACTAAATGAGAACTTTTTTGAATCTATTGATTCAGAAGAATCTGGATACTGGCTTGGATTTATTATGGCTGACGGTAGTGTTGGTTCATATTATGGTGATTCTTTTAGATTAGATATAAATCTGAAGCAATCAGACTATAAACATTTAGAGAAATTTCATAAATGTGTCAATTCGATGCTAGAGGTTCGTCAATTAGACAAAAATTCATCTTGCCATAGCTCTCATGTGTCTAACAAGCTTTGTCAAGATTTGATGAGCTTGGGCTGTGTGCCAAGGAAAAGTTTGATACTGAAATATCCACAAATTCCCTCAGAGATTGATAAACATTTCATTAGAGGATATTTTGATGGGGATGGATGTATCACATTTGATGTGAAAAAATCCAATATTAGACTGGCTATTATTGGAACTAAAGAAATGTTAACTTCTATTCAGAAAAGACTTGGTATTAATGTTAAGTTATATCAAAGGTCATCTAGGAATACATACCACTTACCTATAAGTGGTAATGTTCAAGTTAGAAGAATCCTTGATTTTTTATACAAAGATTCTACTATCTATCTGGACAGAAAATACAATAAATATAAGGAGTATTGTAATTGATTCTCTATGAGTATGAGTGTTCCGAGTGTGAACACAATTTCGAAATACAGCAGTCCATCAAGGCTAATGTAAAGAGAAAGTGTCCGCAGTGCGGAAAGAATAGTTTAGAAAGAATAGTTTTTGGTGGGTTAACCTCTTTTGTAAAGGGGGATGCTACCACTATTGGTCAACTGGCTGAACGTAACTTTAATAAGAACAAGAGTCGAATTAGAGAAAAAGAAGCCAGGGAATTGGAACTTAATCCACCACCTAAAAAAGAGTGGTGGGAAGCCGATAAAGGTACCAATAAGAAAATCGCAAAAATGAATGCCGACCAGAAACGTAAATACATAATGGAAGGTGATTAATGCGATTCATAGAAGACGAAGTTCTCTTAGAAGAGAATAATGAAGTCTGGTTTAACAAAGATGGCGGCGTGATTTCCGGCGAAAACGAGAAATTCTTCGCGAAAATGACGACAAAAAACGGCTCCACGGTATATTACGTAAGGGAGTACGGCGGGACGCTTTTCGATCCGAACGGCCCCTACAAGTATAAAAAGTTTCACCCCGAAGAAATTCGTATGGTGAGAGTTAGACCAAACATTTTTAATGATTACATGTTGTTTCTCACTACGAAGAAACAGACATTCTTAAGATCCGCCGAAAGGGGTAGAACTAATGGCTAAAACAGGACCACTAAACAAGTACGAGAAATATTACATCGAGGGTCATATTGACACTATGAGTGTTGACGAACTGGCTAAAGAAATGGATCGCTCTAAGTCTTCCATTTCCAAGTATGTGCTTGCTCTAGCTGATGCAGAGCAGGAATTACACGAAAAGTCTTTCGATGTAGGGCAACCTATTCCTACGCAGAACAACCCGGTTGTAATGACTGAGGGTGAATCTCAGATAGGTGACTTACTACATGAAATGCGAGGTAGCGGACCTAAAATCACTGATCGTATGTCCAAGTGTATTGCCCCTAGTAAGAAGCAGTAATGAACAAGAAGGAAGCTTGGTTAGAAGCTTATCGATCTGATAAGTCACAAGTGTGGATCAAGGTCTATCTTAGTAGTGGAGAGTATTTCTTCTTTACTGGGGTGGATCTTGTGGATAAATGGACAGAGGTCAAAAACATAGTCGAGACGACTGGGGCAGTTATTTCGGAAATGTCTCTACAGTTCAGATCACACGAAGTGAATATAGAAACTAGTAAGCATGGAATGTATCTTGCTAAGGCCGCTAAGGGTCAGTTTGGTGGAGATACAATCGAGTTTATTGTTACTGGTAGAGTGAAACGTGGTGGACTAGTCTCCAAACAATGGTGGCAGGTTCCTGAGTTAGTAGTTGAAAGATCAATGCTGGACCCACTGGAAAAGTGCTTTGAGGATATGGTGATCAACTATGAAGAGAGAACGTTCGGAGAAGAGTAAGTACAAGCATGTATCAACTGGTGGCTACTGTACGTGTGCTGCGTTTGTAGCCGAGAAGATGATTATGAACTTTGCGGAGTTTGAGAATGTAGGCTCCTTACCATACAAGTTCTGGAATCATAAAAAGTGGAGTTGGAAGTTCAAGAAGCAAGTCATGCTGGCACTCGGACTGATAAATAAATATGGTGAAAAGCCTGTAGTGCAGGCCGTACAATCCCCCGATTTGAAGGGGGTTTTTTCACTTAATAACCAGCGTGTAGAGAGAGCGATCAAGAAGTATAAAAAGATCCTGGATGCGGCTCCTAAGAAAACTCAGGATCTTGATGTAAAAACAAATCCCGTACAACGCAAGTCTACCTTCGGAAAGAAGGGTGGCATTAACACATTGAGAGGTTTAGATGGCGGACGACAAGAAGAAACCAAAGATAAACATCAACAAAGTCAAGACTAAGTATGATAACCCACTACTAAACACAATCAATCAAAAGATTGGAAAGATCGCAAGTGAAGGTCATGAAGTTCTTGATCAGTTACAGGAATTGAAGGTTATTCCGTTCTCCCCAGCACTAGATGATTTACTTGGGGGCGGTCTTAGAGAAGGAACAGTCAATGTTATCTCAGGCCCACCTAAAGCTGGTAAGTCAGTATCCGCACTAAGTTTCGCAGCACATTGCCAGAAATACCATGACAAGAATATTTACTACTTCGATACTGAAGGTAGATTGACTGAGCATCACCTATGCCAGATAACTAACCTTGATCATAAGTCAATGAATATCATTGGACCTACACCGGAACAACTTGAGATCTCCGCTGAAATGTATCTTAATACGGCGGAACTATTGGTTAGACAGGTTCCTAACCTTGTATTGATTGTCGATAGTACATCTAACATGTTACCAGCAGAAGAACTAGCAGGTGAAATCAGATCGGGTATTAGAGCGGGGTTACCTAAGCTACTTGGATCGTTTCTCAAGAGAACAAGTGGAGACGTTCCGAGAACTGGAGCAATCCTTATCTTCATTACCCATAAGATTGCTAATACTGGTGCGATCTCCCCACGAGCAGCAAAGACTGTTATGGACGGTGGTAACCAGTTGCAATACCAGGCTAGCACCATCCTTGATCTAGGTGGATTCTCCCCTTGGGAACAAGGTAAGGAATCAATAGGTCAGCAGTTGTATTGGAAGATTAAGACTTCTGGTGCGGGCGGTAAGCCTGGATCTAAAGCTGAAGGTTGGTTACGTTGGGGTGTTGGTGTCGATAAGAATAAGGAAATCGTACATCAGGCCGCAGAACTTGGTTTCATTAAACCCGCTGGTTCATGGTACACTATTACAGCAGCTATCGATAACAAAGACACACCTAAAATGAAAAAGGTTTGTAAGCGTAACGATGTAGATCCATCGGACGAAGACGCCGTAGGTAAACTATTCCAATTCCAGGGCATCCTTAACCTTGTAAGGTGGATGGATGATAACCCGGAAATCGGTGAACTGCTATATGATGAAATTCAGGCAATTCCACTATGAAATTCAAAGGACTAAACGGGCGGGACTTTACTGTTAATGTACACAAGTACAGGGTAATCGCGGATAATGATGGGAGACAGAAACGCTCTGCCCCCCATAGGAAAGCACGAACCTTACTTCAGGATAAGTTCAAGAGTTACCAAATTCTTGAGGAAATGAAGATTAGTAACAGTAACGCCCGTAATTTATACCTTGACTTCTTCATACCAACACTATCGTTGGCTATAGAAGTTAATGGCAGGCAGCACTATGAGTTTGTTGCCCACTTCCATAAGGGCCGTGCAGGGTGGATAGACGCCCTGAGACGAGACAGAATCAAACGGGAGTGGTGCGAACTAAATGATATTCACCTTGTAGTGTTCAGATGGGACGAGGAAGATGACTGGGGAAAACAAATTTAATACAGAGACTGATGACAGATTAGAGTCTTTCCTATTACGAGTAGACGAATATCTGGAGAACAAAGACTTAGCGGCTCCTGTTCAGCTTGACAACTTCAGAGAAGCTGAGTCTTTAAGTATGGATCAACTAAGGGAGTTATCTCAGGACGAGTGCTTTAACTATGCTCTCACCCTTATGAGTTACCTCGATCATGTAGCCAGCCAGAAAGCTAAACAACAGGTGGTCATAGACTATTGTGATTACCATATTAGACGTATGGTTGCCCGTGAGTATCATAATCTGACCGATGTATACGGGCCGTATGAACTTAAAGAGCAGATGCTTATTAGAGAGAATACGGTCGCCGTAAAACTAGATCAGTTCAGAGAAGTGGCGAAGGCCAGGATCGCGTCACTTACAAGTAAGGACTTCAACCTAAGAAAAAAGATAGACTTATTAAACGAAAAGGGGAAACGGCTATGAAATTTGCTGACCTATCACCTGAATTTATAGACTCACTAACTGATGATCAGAGGGCGGAACTTCTGAAGAATATGGTTCAGGAAGCACAAGTAGAAGAAGAACAGGAACGAGTATCAGAAACGGTTCAAAAAAGGGACCAGTCTGAATTCATCGCTCCAAGTAGAAAGATTAAGGCTAAGAACGAAGCTGTAGCTTGGCAGGGAAACCAGTGGACAGATGACGGAGCAGAGTCTAAGGGGGAAGAATTTGATACCCCTGAGATTAAGTTAGCGGCACGAGTTAGGAACGCCCCTACGTATAAGACCGTAAGGTGTAATCTGTGTCACGACGAGTTCGAAAAAAGAGCAGACCACATTTACGGTAAGTACAATGTGTGTAATGATTGTGGAGGAAGAAGATAAGTGGATAGCGTATTAGTGGACGCCGGTGCAGAACGAGCAGTTCTAGCTGGCTTGCTGTCGTATGGTATGGAATGCTATATCGACGTGTCGGACTTTATTACCCCTGGGTGCTTCACACATGGTAATAATGCTGTACTATTCAAGTGCGTAGAAAAGGTACTTATGGATGGGGCGGAAGTAGATGTTCCGTCCATCCTTGGTGCTGCTGGTCACTTGAAGCTTACAGATGTTATCAATACCCCACAGGAACTTGAGTACATTAACCTACTCATGCAGTTCCCTATTCGTAAGGCAAACGTATTTCACCAGGCCGTTCAGGTCAAGAAGTATGAGTTTCTACGAAAAGCTAAGAAGACAATGGGTACCCTTATCAGGGAGATTGAAAATGTAACGGGCGATGAAAGTATTGACTCTATCATCAACATGATTGAAAACCCCGTAAATGAACTACTAAGGGAGGATTCAACTTCAAAGAATCCTGAACTGATTGGGGAGGCCGTTGAAGAATACGTTGATTATCTTATTGCAAACAAATGTGATCAAATTGGTATATCTAGTGGCTTTCCTAGATACGATGCTGCCATTGGTGGAGGTTTCCGCCGTAAGTGTGTTGACTTAATTTCAGCACGCCCTAAGACCGGTAAGTCCGTATTCGCCCTTAATACCGCTATCAATGTAGGCCGTCAGGGAATTCCTGTGCTCCTACTAGATACGGAAATGAGTAAGGAAGACCAGCTTAACAGATATCTGTCTAATCTATCCAACGTACCTATTAACACGGTAGCAACTGGTGGATTCGATGAGAATGAGGAAATGCTGGCGGATCTGTGGGACGCCTCTAAGGAAGTCGCAGAACTACCAGTTCATTACTTAAATGTGTCGGGCGAGCCTATTGAGAACATCTTAAATGTGATTAAACGGTGGATCGTAAGAACGGTTGGTGTGGATGAAAATGGCCGTACCAATGACTGTTTGGTCATCTATGACTACCTGAAGCTAACAAGTAGTGACGGTCTTAGTGCCTCCGTACAAGAGTACCAGGCCCTGGGTTTCCAGATTACTTCTCTGCATAACATGGCCGTAAAGTATGACTTTGCATGTGTTGCACTTACTCAGTTGAACCGCGATGGTATTACATCAGAGTCTACCTCGGCTATTAGTGGTTCTGACCGTTTGATCTGGCTATGTACTTCATGGACCGTATTCAAGACTAAGGCCGATGAGGAAATAGCAGAAGACGGGCCGGATAACGGTAACCGTAAGATGGTAGTAGTTGTAGCTCGTCACGGGCCAGGAATGGAAGATGGTAACTACATCAACCTATTCATGGAAGGTGCATACTCTAGAATAGCTGAATTGCATACTAGGGATGAATTACTTGAGGAACGAAATAGAACCGGGGCTATCCAAGGTGCGGAAGACCCTATTGAGATAGAGGAATGAAATGTCTCCACATAATTTTGAAGACTCTAAGTTCGAAGTACAGTGGGCAAAACCTTCTGGTTGGTCCTGTAATATTACGGACGGATTAGTATTTAGACCCAGTTTGACACGTAAAATCCCTAACTGGTTTCATAGACTCATGCAACGCCTAATCCTAGGATTCAGGTGGGAATACACAGGAGAGAGAACAGATGAAAGAGATGTCTAGGTTAAGTCAGGAAATTCTGTTTCAAACTAACAGTTGGCTCAATATATTAATGTCAATCCTATTTATCGTAATTGCTACGGTGTGTTAATATGGGTATTCCAGCAATAATAATTGCAACATGTTGCTATTTGATTACCGCATTTGATTGCGTAAGACGTAAGGATTATCCTCATGGATTAGTATGGGCGGCTTACGCTCTTGCTAATTGCGGACTTTTATGGCATTTTATCCAAAATCAGGAGAAATAAACGCTCGAAAGTGGCATTGGGTACATAAAGACTTGAATATTATGAAAAACAAATTCAAACAAAGCTACTTCCTTGATATGTGTAGAAAAGTATATGAGTACACAAAACACACTGGATCTTAGAAAAGTCGAAGCGGTCGTCCTTGACAACATCGATCTTCTACTAAGTGAACTGAACCTGGACTACACAGAGTACAGTGGTAGTGTGTTCATGTGCTGTCCTATTCATGGAAGTGATAATGATAAGTCCTTGTCTATATCGTTGGATAAGCGATGTTGGGCATGTTGGAGTCATGAGTGCCATTCTGATCTTGGTACTAGTATTTTTGACTTTGTAAGCGGCGTTTTAGAATGCGACTTCAGTGGAGCACTTAGCTTCCTCTTAAGTTTGTATAATCTGGACGGCGGTCATATCCAAACCGAGCACATCGAGCGGACTGACCTACACGACATTGTGAAGATATTCGGTAAACGGGTAGAAAGAGGTAACCCTCCACCTGTTATCTGGCCTAATACTATTGGGAAGTCAGAATACTTTGAAGACGAACGCGGCTTTAAGCATGACACCCTTAGAGAATACGGCGTTGAGGATTGCTGGAATGGTAGTAAGTACCATAGGCGAGCTATCATACCTATTCACGACGAAGAGGGTAATAAGGTAGCGTTCATTGCACGTAGACTAAAAGAGTTCATGGAGCCGAAGTACATATACTCGGATGGCTTTAGTAAGTCTAAGTATCTGTATAACTACCACAAAGCTATTGAGCATGTGGAGAGAAACATCTATATCACAGAGGGCCAGGGTGATATCTGGCGTTTGAATGAGGCGGGTATCCACAACTGTGTAGGTATCCTTGGAAAAAGTATCTCACCTTATCAAAAAGGATTGCTGCTATCCTCTGGGGCTACTACCCTTACCGTACTGGTTGATAATGATCAGCCCGGTAGAGAGGCAAAGCAGAATATCTTGAGAGACTTGAATCGTATGTTTAGATTGGTATTTCCGAAGATGGACAAAAAGGACATCGGGGATATGAGTATTGATAAAGTAAGGGAATTATTACTATGAAAGTGTTTGGGTTTGCGGGCAAGAAGCAGTCCGGTAAAGGAACTTGTGCTAATGTAATTCACGGTATGGTCCTGAAAAAGATCGGGGCCATTAAGGATTGGACTATTAGTGATAAGGGTCAACTACTAATTCAGAATAAGGGGCAGATGGATGATTCCTGGCCCGTATTTGATATTACTCGCCGTGACCCAGAGTTCTCTGAGTATGCGGAGACTACTATCTGGCCGTATGTGAAGCTGTATAGTTTTGCGGATACCCTCAAGGATATCTGTATTCATATGTTTGGGGTTCCGGCTGAGTGCGTATTCGGGACAGACGAACAGAAGAACACAAAGATTGAACATCTGTTGTGGGAAAATATGCCGGGGGTGGTGACAGAAGTACCACCCGAAGTCGGCAATAGGGGTAGATCAGTAAGTGGTCGGTTGGGTGAATACTACAAGAGAACGACAGAGGGTTTAGTGTTTCACCCCGCAGGAGCAATGACTGCCCGTGAGTTTATGCAGTTCTTTGGTACCGATGTTATGCGTAAGATCTGGGAGCCGGTATGGATCGCAGATACTATGAGACGTATCGTTAATGACGGCAGTGAAATTGCTATCATAGCGGACGTAAGATTTCCCAATGAGGCTGAGGCCATTCGTAATCTACCAGGTAATGTGTTGAGACTACCGCGTGATATATTCACCGATGGTCATGCCAGCGAAACCTCCGTTGATGATATTGATGAATCTATCTTCACCAGGATACTTAAGGATGGTAGTCTACTGGAACTCAAGAAGGAACTTGAACTACTATTCACTCCTATCGTAGACGAATTACCTATAGTGGAGCAGTAAAATGAGAGGTAAGCATACTTCGGTCGCTAAAGAGTTACGTAAAAGTGTAACACAACTGGAGAAGCATCCCAAGGTGAAAAAGGTGATTATTGGTATATCGGAGTCATGTAGACACAAGTACCCGCCGGGAACATTGAGATATATCAGAGAAGTAGACGGCGGAATCAAATTTAGGGGATATACTGGGAACGGAGTCACGGATATAACCGTTCTTACAGATGACCCATTAACAGATTGGAAATAGTATGCAGTGTGCGTATATCAGAAGTTCTAGTATGGTCAATTACAAGTTCTGCGAAATGCAGTATTTCATGACCTACGTACTAGGCTATAGAACAGATTCAGGGAAGAAGGCAGAGTTAGGGACCATTGTCCATAAGGTGATGGAAGTTATCTCTTTCCTCAAGAAATTTGAGCAGGATAATCCTAAGCGTAAGACTCTCGAATGTACTGACGAGGTAACTGGTAAAATAAGAATCAAGGCAGAGGAACTTTACACAGACGATTTCCTACGTACCCTGGAAGATCTTTGTTTTGAGTCCTACACTAAGGATTCTAAGCATAAGTGGACTAAGGGCGACCGCAAGGAAGTCACTAAACTTGTGAACGTCGTGATGGAGCACGGCGTTTTTGATCCGCGTAAGCGTGATATACTCTACCCAGAGCCTCACTTTGATATGGCTATTGAGGAACCTTGGGCTAAATACGACTTCGTAGACGCCCAGGGTAATCATTTAGAGGGCCAGCTTGCCATCAAGGGTACTATCGACCTTGTAACTAAGGTTGACGATGACACTATTGAGGTAGTAGACTGGAAGACCGGCCAAAGAAAAGACTGGGTAACCGGCGAAGTTAAGGACTATGATAAGTTGCAGAATGATCCGCAGCTATTATTGTATCACTACGCTATCTCCAAGATGTTTCCTGATTACAAAAATGTGATTATGACCATCTACTTTATCAGACCAGACCAGGGTGGCCCGTTCACCTTATTCTTCGAGGATGAAGACCGAGATAGATTCCTTGGAATCTTGAAGGATCGATATAAGGACATTGTCAAGAACGATAACCCAAAACCTCTATCAAGAGATAGAAGTCACTGGAAGTGTACGAGGATTTGTCACTACTGTAAGAATGACTGGGAAGGCACTAATACTAACATGTGCCAGTATGTAGGTGACTATCTAGATGAACACGGTATGGATAAAACCGTTGTGGATCTAACGGCCCCTGGTCACAGTATTGGTTACTACGAGGCCCCAGGTTAATAGTTGGCGTTTTTTGGGAATCTGGGCGGAAATCGGTTGACAAACGGCCCAGATCCCGTATAATACAGTGTGGAGGATGATATGATCGAAGTAAACGTTAATGATTCCATTTATGTGAACTGCGAATGGGCTATATCTCAAAGAGAAGTGGTACTACGAGAAGAATTTCAGTTGAATTGGATTGACTAATATGTGGTTTCCCCTATGTAACTTCACTCACTACTCTCTTCTAAGAGGGTTCTCAAAACCAGCCGAACTTGCTAAAAAGTGTGCGAAATGTGAATTCCCCGCCTGTGGTATTGCTGACTATCACTCTATTTCAGGTTCCGTGCAGTTCTTCAAAGCCTGTCAGAAAGCTGGTATTAGACCGATCATCGGTTGTTCATTTGAGAAATTCAAGTTGTTTGCCAAAAATAAGGATGGTTGGTTCGATCTAATTAAGATCGTATCGTCGATTGTTGATGGAAAGGTAGACAACCACGTCCTACGTGAGCGTTGTGCTAGGGGAAACCTTATTTCTGTAGGAGACTATGAGGCCGACTCACCAATCTCCGGTGATGATTTCTATGTCAAGACGGAATTACTGCGTTCCTCATACTACGTAGAGAAAGAACAGGCTGAACTACATCGCATATTACTATGTACTAGTCTAAAAACCACTCTCCCTAAGATCAAGAAGGGTAATACCGCCGTTCCTGATGGTCTACACAAATTCTTTGAGTTTGATGACTGGTATGTGAGAGATAACGATCAAGTAACGGCGATGCACATGCTGGACGAAGAGAATCATAATTCTCTCCAGGAGATCTTTGATAAGTGCGAAGAATACAACATTCTAAGCGGCCCTATTCTACCTAACTTCTCTACACCAAACGGCGAGACTGAGGAAGAATTCCTTAAGGAACTATGTCGTGAGGGGTGGAAGAGAGAACTGGGTGGTACTAGTAGGATTGAGGGTGAAGGTAGAGACCTGTACGGTAAAAGATTCGAACATGAATTCACCGTTATTAAGGACGCTGACCTATTCGGTTACTTTTTAATCGTTTGGGATATCATCAGATTTTGTAGAGATAACGGGTGGCTTACTGGACCCGGACGAGGCTCTGCGGCAGGCTGTTTAATTTCGTATTTACTAGGGGTGACAACCATTGACCCTATTGAATACGGTTTAATCTTCGAGCGTTTCTACAACGCTGGACGTAATACAGGTGACCATATCTCCCTACCAGATATTGATATGGACGTGCCAGCCAGCAAGCGTGATGAAATTATTGACTACATCAAGGATACCTACGGCCATGACAAGGTAGGTCAGGTGATTACTTTTGGACGACTACAGGGTAAATCTGCCCTTAAGGAAGTTCTGAGAGTCAATGAGGCTTGTGGTTTTGGTGAAATGAATGAAATGACCAAGTTCATTCCTGATGAATCTTTGATCTCTGACCAGCTTTCATCTATGGATGACCCATCCATTATTCGTTGGTCGCTCTTACATAACAAGAAAGAGTTGATTGATTACTGTCATATTAACTATGATGGTAAGTTAGAAGGTGTTTTTGCCCCATATTTCCAGCAGGCTATTGACCTTGAGGGAACCTTTAAGTCACATGGTAAGCACGCGGCGGGTGTAGTAATCTCTAGAGACTGTCTAGCAGATGTATGCCCTATGCTTACAGACGAAGATGGTAACGTTAAGGCGGCATTGGAAATGGGCGATCTTGGTGATCTTGGGCAAGAAAAGTTTGACGTTCTTGGATTAACACACTTGGATAAGGTAATGTTGATGGAAGAACTTGTACAAGAAAGACACGGCGGCGTTCTAACTCCGCTAAGCAACGGAAAGTAAATTATGCATACCAGGCATATTGTTTGTTTTGACCTTGAAACTGGCGGTAGAGACCCAGATACCTGCCAACCTACTCAGATTGCTGCTATAGGTTTACACGGGCGAACTTTGAAACCTATGGGCGAATTTCAGTCTATGATTTGGGCCGAGACTGATGATGAAAAGGCTGTCGCAGCTAACCTTGCTCCATTGGAAGCAGACGCCCTTAAAGTAACAGGGCAGACTAGGGAGGAAATAGCTGCTGCCCCTAAGTTGAAGAATGTATGGCCTAAGTTCCAACAGTTTGTTAATAAGATGAACCCAAGCGGTAAACCATTCTTCAATCCAGTTCCAGCAGGATATAATATAATTAACTATGACATACCCATTATCCGCCGTATCTGTAAAGAATATGGTCCGTGGGACAGTAAGAGAAATGATCAGGCCCTGTTTAGTCAGGTATTCAAGATCGATATGATGGATAACTTGTATATGTGGATGGAGAATGACCATGATGTTACCTCCATCAGTATGGACGCTATTAGGAAAATGATGGGGATTGACGGCGAGGGTGCTCATGATGCGTTGGTTGACGTTAAGCACACTTGCCAAGTTATGACAAGATTTCTACAGACCCACAGGGCTGTATACAAGAACTTGAGATTCTAACCATGTCTGGTGAGTATAAAATTACTGTTCCCAGCGGTTACAGATTGACACCACTTGAAGAATTAGCACTAAAGGGCGAGTTTGTTGAAGCGGTTAATGAAGTAATCGATTTTATGGTAGAACATGCTACAGACGCAAGATGGGATTTTATCCATCGTGCGATGGATATAATGGAGAGTGGTTACAAAAATGATGGGTAGATACAGTTTTACACAAGAAATGGTCGAATTGTTCGCTGAAGGGCGTACAAAAGGTATTTTCCAGTTAGATAGACAGTCAAACTGGTCAAAAAAGACCGAACCAGAAAATCTTGAACAGCTATCTGACTTGATTGCTATCATTCGCCCAGGTTGTGTTTCTGGCGACACGAAAGTGTACGTGAAGAAATATGACAAGCGTGGGCATAAGAAAGTGGCAATTAGAGATATATTCAAAGATAGTGATAAGTATGATACAATAATGTCTTTGGATACCACTCATGGTACGTCTAAACTATACGAAAATACAGTAGAAGACGTTATTTACTCTGGTAAAAAGGAGTGTTTTCGGGTTAATGTTGTTAGATATCTTCAGGATGCAATTAATCGAAGAATGTCTGGTAATTGGTATAATCTAGAATGTACTGATGATCACAAACTACTTACGCCAAATGGTTGGATAGAATTAAAGGATCTAAAGGTAGGAGATAGGATTGCCGTTTTAGCTAAAAATGGCGACCGAACTTCATCTAATTCAGTTAAAGATGGATTAACTGAACCCGTGCGTGGGAATAAATATTTTCAGGAGATATGCTATCAAAATTATGAGGTGAAATGTCTATTCTGTGACTGGAATAAAGCTAGTCTAGATGTTAATCATATTGATGGAAATAGATATGTAGATAACTCGGCAGAGAATTTGTGTTTCCTATGTCCAAATCATCATAGGGAATATACTGAAGGTCAAATTCCAAGATTCCGCCTATTGAGAGCCAGAAAAGAACTTATATTGCCTCAATATAAGGGTTTTGTGTGGGGAACTTTTACTGGAAAAGAGAGTGTAGGGGTAAAAGATACCTATGATATCTCCATGCTTGCTCCAAATCATAATTTCATTGCTGGGAACGTCGTTGTCCATAATTGTACCAAGGCTATAATGGATGGTAAGTCAATGACTCAGTGGTATGTGGACCGTAAGAACGGGACAGAGCCACTAGAATACATTCATATTGCACTAGAACCTATCTTGGCTGCTACTCAAGGTGTACTTGTATACCAAGAGCAGGCGATGACAATCTCAGTAGAGCTAGCGGACTTTAACTTACAGGAGGCAGATGACCTTCGTAAGGCAATTGGCAAAAAAAAGGCCGATTTGATGAAAAAAGTGCGTGTAAAGTTCGAAAACGGGTGTATAATTACAAAGATAGTTAATCAAGAAGAAGCTGATGAGATCTTCGGTTGGATTGAAAAGTCAGCTAGATACTCGTTCAACAAATGTTTATCCCTAGATACGGTTGTGATTACACCAAGTGGTCAAAAATGTTTATTTGAAATCAAGGTTGGTGATAAAGTGCTAGCTCCGATTGAAAATGGGGATGATGAGTTTATTGACGTTCTTGACGTTGTTGATAGTGGCGAGAAGGAATCATATGAAGTAACTTTAAGTAATGGCGATTCCATCGTATGTTCTATAGATCACAAATTCAAGGTAAAAGATGGAAGAATTCTACCCTTATACCAAATTATCGACGAAGACTTGGAAATTTTAGTGTATAATAAATAGCATGATACTTATTACCCTTAATAAAAGGCATACTAATGAATATACCAAAAAACAAATGGGCCAAGTGTAAGATTTGTGGGCAAGAACTTCAAGAAATAATCGACGAATATGGTGGAGGGGGTACGTATAGGGCTATATGCTTCAAAAATCATATAAAAGAATATCACCAGATCTCTCTTGATGAATATTTTGACGACGGGCCAATATGCCCCTGTGGTATATGTGGTAAAAATGTTGGGGTTGGTAGAAAAGGTGCTAACTTCTTTTATAAGAAGTATGCCTGTGGTAGATTTCCTGGTACTATGAAATGGTCCGAAGAGGCTAAAATAGATAGGAAGGGAAATGGTAACCCGATGTACGGTTCTGAGCCTTGGAATAAGGGACTCGATAAAACCACTTCAAAAAGCTTAATGTCTGTTTCTTCAAAAATGTCAGGGAGAAAGGTCTCTAGTAACACAAAAAAGAAACAATCTATATCAGCTAAAAAAAGAAGTATACATGGACATACGGGCAAAAAACATTCCGAAGAATCTAAAAATAAAATGAGAGAGGCTACTCTAAAAAGAATTAAGAACGGAGATTTTCTACACTTAGAAACGAAACCTCACCAAGCTATGCAATCTATACTAGCTAACTTAAATATAGAATATGTAGAAGAGTATGTTATAGATTGTTGGTCTTTTGATTTTTATCTTCCAAAAATAGATATTCTATTAGAAGTAGATGGAGATTATTTTCATTCTAATCCAAAACTTTACCCAGATGGGCCAATCACCAACACCCAGAAAATAAATTGGTATAGAGACCAAAAGAAAAATCAGTTTTGCAACAATAATTCGTTGGATCTAATTCGCTTTTGGGAATGTGACATATTAGGAAATGAAAAATGGATATTGCAAAAATTATCAGCATTAAAAAAGTAGGTATAATTCCTACAATGGATATTGAAGTAGATAGTAATGAACATGTTTTTTATGGTAACGGATTAGTCACTTCTAATTCTCATAGCATCTGTTATGCGGCCAATGCCTATGATACGGCATACTACAAGGCCCACTACCCTATTGAATTCTTCTGTAGTTCACTTGAATTCGCAAAAGCGAGCCTTGATCCACATGAAGAAGTCAGAGAACTTGCTACAGACGCCAAATATTACGGAATTGACATTGCTTGTCCTAACTCAAGTGGTTATTCTAAGGATTTTAGGATCATAGATGACCATACTATTAGGTTTGGACTATCTAGTGTTAAGTCTCTTACGGGCGTTAACGGCGATAAGTTCCTTGAGTCTATAGGAGAAGTAGAGGAATGGCTACAAAAGCCCCTAGAAGACTTCTCCTGGATAGAGGTATTGTTATTTCTATCACCTTTGGTAAACAAGAGGGCATTTACGTCTCTCTGTACAATTGGATTCTTTTCACGAAATGGCTCAAAACTAAGCCGCAATAAGGCCCTGTATGAGTATTTGTCCTTCAAGGGTGTCGTGAACAAGAATGAAACTAAGTGGCTTCAGAGCAACTATGAACGATTTAAGTGGAATAATGCTATCTCCATGCTTAGGAGTCTCGCCCCCAGCAAGAAAGAGGGTGGCGGAACTAATACTCCAGGCAGGAAAGAGGCTATTAACAATGAAATCTTTGTGCTTGAGAATCCACCTTTTGATTTGCAAGATGACCCAATGTGGGTTGCCACTGAGGAAATCAAGCTGATAGGCTGTCCTGTTTCAATTGCTAAGATTGAGTCAGTTGATACTTCTCAGGCAAATACTACGTGTAAAGACGTTTTAGACGGTAAGCGTGGCGATCAGATCTATATCGCCGCTAACGTAACCAAGATTCACAATCACAAGATTAAGAAGAAAGGTAAAAACGAAGGGAAAATGATGTCCTTCCTAACATTGGAAGACTCTAGCGGGGCCATTGAGGCTATTGCATTCCCAGAAGCACGAGATAATAATGTTCATCTATTGTACGAGGATTGCAACGCCCTATTCTATGGTAATGTTGACGATAACGGGACTATGATCCTAGAAAAGATGTACGAATTATGAACTTGTGTGTATTTACTGGTAGACTAGACGAAGACCCTGAATTGATTGAACGAGACGGGGTCAGTTTTCTTGACTTGTGCATAGTAGTAGACAACTACAGAACTACTAAGAGCACTAATGAGAGAAGTAAAACGTCCGCATATCTCTATTGTGAGGCATGGGCCTCTGGTGCGGAGGTCATCGCTAAGTCGTACAAGAGAGGTGATAGCATCACTATCTTTGCTACGGCTAAGAATATAGATGGTGATGATGATAGATGTGTCTTTAGGATAAATGAGTTCGAATGACAAACTGCGATACAATATATACATCAGAATTTGATGACTATCCAGAAATTAAGGGGCAGGTAACTGTTGAATATTCTAATGGTGATCACAAACTATATTTGATACTTAGAGATAAGAAAATACCTATATTAATCGCATATCGTGATCAATGGGGCGTATACTATATGGTCTGTAATGAAATTATGGTATCCCAAGAGGATAGTACTCGATCATTCATAGATGCTTTAATCAATGGGTTACAAGAAATGCGACAACAGTGCGAATTTGACACTAGAGACTCGACAATAGGAAAAATTAAACATGACAAGACGTAAGAGAATATTGTTTTGTAGTGAAGCCACCTTCCTTAACACAGGATACGCCACCTATACCCGTGAGATCATGAATGAACTACAGAAAACGGGTAAGTATGAACTAGCGGAAATGGCTTCGTATGGTCAGCGTAATGACCCTAGGGCCGCTAACATTCCCTGGAAATACTACGGCGTTATGCCAAATACGGAATGTCACCCACAGGCTTCTAAGGAAGAAATTGACTCCTATCACTCCAACGGTGCTAACCAGTTTGGTGGATGGATCTTTGAGCACGTTTGCCTGGATTTCCTACCGGATATTGTTTGCGATATTCGTGACTTTTGGATGTGCTTGACCCCTAATACAAATATTATAACAATAGACGGGGTAAAGAAAGTTAAGGATATTATAGAAGGAGATCATGTACTAACTCATGAAGGTAGATACAAGAAGGTTCTAAATAAATTTGAGAGAGAATACTTTGGTGATTTACACACCATTAATGTGATGAATTGCCCATTTGATGTAACTCTTACGGACGATCATCCAGTATATTGCCTAAAGAGAAATGGGGAAGTAAATCTACCTGTTAGCAAGTTTAATAAAGAAAATTTAGAATGGATTGATTCTCAAAAAGTTGAAAAGAATGATATTCTTGTTTATCCTATAGATAAAGAAGGTGATATTGATTTAGACACGGGTTTTTGTAGGATGCTTGGATATTATATGGCCGAAGGTTGTATAATGTACGAAGGTCAAAAAGAATTAAATAATCCCAAGGGTGTTCAACTGACTTTCAATTCTTCAGAAACTGAAATGATAACTGATTTTACCAATCAGATTTATATCAATTTCAAAAAGGCTCCTAAAGTTAAAACGGTAGGTAATACTACTATTGTTAGATGTTATAGTAAGGAAATAGCAGAAACGTTTGTAGGATATTGTGGATCTCTAGCTGGTGATAAAAAAATGTCTCCAGAACTTTTCCACTCATCTAATGACTCAATTAGGTCTTTCTTGTGTGGTTTATTTCGTGGGGATGGAGGGTACTATTCTGATCGTGCATCTTATTGTACCAAGAGTGAACAATTAGCACATCAAGTATTCCGCCTATGTCTAAGATTAGGTATTCTGCCATCATTTAATCTGAACAAGAATAAGATAGATGGTATAGATAAAGATTATTATAGATACATATTCTCATTTAGATCTACAAGTTTTGACGGATTCAAAGTTATATACGATAATGAATTGAATATATGCATAAAACCAGCAAAGAGAATTAAAAACGGTTATGCCTGGCTAACTGTTAAGAATGTTACCACTGAAACGTATGGAGAAACTGTACATAACTTCGAGGTAGAAGAAGATAATACATATGTTTCTTCCTTTTGCATCCATAACTGCGACTTTGCAGAGCGTAGCCCATTTCGCCCGTATTTCAAATGGGCGTTAATGCCTACAGTTGACGCTCGCCCACAGGCCAGACAGTGGATTGCTACGTATGCTGGTGCAGATGCCTGCTTTACGTATTCTGATTGGGCTGGTACGGTTCTACAAGACCAGGCCGGTGATAAGATCAACTACTTAGGATCAGCACCGCCTAGTGCTCACCCCGCCTATGCTCCAGTTGAGGATAAGCGTGCCCACAAAGAGAAAATGGGTATTGACCCCGATGCTAAGATCATTGGTACTGTTATGCGTAACCAACGCCGTAAGTTGTACCCTGATCTATTCAAGGCGTTTAGTCAGTTTTTACAGGAGCGTAAAGAAAGTGGTGATAAGACCGTTTATTACCTGTACTGCCATACTTCATATCCAGACTTGGGATGGGAAATTCCTGAATTGATTCTAGAGAATGAGATTTCCTCTAATGTAATGTTCACTTATATCTGTGGACAAACAGGGAAACCTTTCTGCTCTGTGTATAAGGGGGCCGTATGCCAGTCTAAGTACACTGGTGAATGGGGAAGTACGCTATCTAACGTTAAGAACGGGGTATCATATGAGGGACTGTCTGATATTATCAACTGTTTTGATCTGTATACTCAGTATGCCAATTGTGAAGGTTTTGGGCTTCCTCAAGTTGAAGCTGCCGCATGTGGTGTGCCTGTATGCGGAACCGATTACAGTGCTATGGAATCAGTATTACGTAAACTAGGCGGTTACCCGATCAAGCCTGCCGCCCTGTATAAAGAACTAGAGACTGGTTGCCTACGTGCTGTACCTGATAATAAGGCGGCATCAGAGACATTCCATCAATTCTTTGATCTAACAGACAAGCAACAGGCCACTGCTGGAGCCGTATGTCGTGAGAACTTTGATCGATATTATCAGTGGGATAAAAGTGCTAAGCAGTGGGAAAATTACTTCGATAGTGTAGAGATCGATGAAGGTGCATGGGCACAGGAACCCAAACTACATCAGCCACAACCTAAGCCTCCTGCGGAGACTGTGAATACTATCGCGTATAACAACCAGGCTAGATGGCTGCTTGCTAATGTATTAGGGGAGTCAGATAAGGCCGGCACATTCTTTGAATCGCGTTTAACACGCGATTTGATGTTGAAGAGTGCAACGGGTTCTACGGGCGGTATGTATTTCAATGAGTCTTCAGCGGCCTTTGATGGAAATCAGATGCGTGCAGAATTCAACTTTGATGTTGCGTATGATCAAATGAAGAACCTATGCGAACGCCGTAACCATTGGGAACAGAAACGTGTTCAAAGGATTCAACAACTAGGACAACAAAATAATGCAAATCAAGAAAATTGAAATACACCCAAAAAAGTCCTATACAAATGATAGGTGGTTATGGGTAGATAATCCCAATAAGGAAGTTCCACAAGTAATGACTATGTGGGATATTGTGAAGACCCCCCTATCTAAGGGGGAGCCTTTTGTAGTAGCGGAACCTAAAATTGTGGGAGAAAAAGATGGGGTGGTTTAAGAAAGAAAACTTCTACCAAACTATGTGGGAGAAAGAGCACGGCCACATAGACGGCGTACATCGTGTTGATAAAGATGAGTGGACTAGAAATAAATCAGCTTTTAATAGGGCCGTTAAGATTAGGAATCGACTACAAGAACGTAGAAAGAGACCTATTACCAATTTAGAAAAGGCTATCATTGACGATCAGCTTATTCTAATGAACGAAATTTTATCTCCACCACAATTCTGTGGGAGTCACTTGTCAGGAGTAATGGCGTGAAAGTATTGTACATTGGACATTATAAGGAAGATGGGGGATGGGCAACTGCCGCTACCTCTCAGATTCTCGCCCTTGATCATGTAGGAGTAGATGTTGTATGTCGCAATATCACCCTTACACAAGATCGGGAAAATGTACATCCACGTATTCTGGAGTTAGAAGCTAAGGATACGGCGGATTGCACGCACCTGATTCAGCATATTCTTCCTCACCACCTAGTGGGAACTGATAAGTTTAAGAAGAACATTGTCTTTACGGAGCTTGAGTCTACTAGTATTAAGCATGTGGCGTGGTTTGAACATCTTCAGCTAGGTACCGAAGTATGGGTTCCTAATAGAAGAATGAAGGAACACCTATCGCAAGACGGAATAGACAATAAGAGTATTCATGTGGTTCACCACCCATGTGATGAAAATAGGTACAAGAAGAAGTACGAGCCGATTCATATCGATCAATCGGAAGGTAAGTTCAAGTTCTATTACATTGGTGACCTAAACGACAGGAAGAACCTCGACTCTATGATTCGCTGTTTCCACAGTGAATTCAATCCGTCTGAGCCTGTTTGTTTTATCTTAAAGGTAAGAAAATTTGGTCATTCATCAGATCAACTAAGACAAATCATGGATCAAAAGATCTTTGATATCAAGTCTAAGCTTAGAATGTATAGGAACATTACTGACTATCACAACGAAATCACTATTACAGAGGATATCACAGATGATCAAATATGTGCCTTACATCAATACGGCGACTGTTTTGTGTCTGCTACTCATGGTGAGGCCTGGTCTATTCCTACTTTTGACGCTGCCGCGTTTGGTAATTACGTAATCACATCAGATCATGGCGGTCCACAAGAGTTTATTACGGCCTCTAAGGCTGGTCACAAAATAATGGGTGACTACACAGTATGTGAATGTACGGACGCCGCTTTTCCGTTTATCTTTACGGGCCGTGAGAACTGGTTTGTACCATCTGAGCCTGATATTAAGAAGGCTATGAGATTTGCATTCACTGAGTATACAAAGAATCCCATAAAGTTTAAGCAGGAGAGGGTATCCTGTACTACAGAAATGATTAGGAACTTCTCCTACTACAATGTAGGCAAAAGAATGAAGGAACTACTAGAGAATGAGTAGACAGACAAGCAGTATTATAAACAAGGCTCTGTTTCCAACGAAAGAAAAGTACAACATTCTTACGTTTGATACACACGAGCGATACCAACAGCAGTTAGCTAAGACGGGGCATAATTTCTATGCGTTTAGGTATGATAATTGTAAAGAGTGGGATAGTGCTTACGCTGTTCCCCCCGATAATTATTACACTCTTCCTCCTAACAGCATCATTAACGGTATTGACTTTGATTTTATCCTATCTCAATCAAAGTTTGGACAGTTCCAGGTAACACACCAGGTCAACCAAATGTTGAGACTGCCCGTTATCCACCTGGAGCATACTCTACCTATCGAGAACTGGCCTGAGCAGCAACTAAATGAGTTTAGGCAGATGGTAGGAGATATTAACGTATTTATCTCAGATCACTCTATGGAAGAGTGGGCGGTCAACTCGCCGTCTACATTCGTAATTCACCATTCTGTGGATACCAATGTATTCGACCTAAGTTCCATTAAGAGAGAAAACACAGTTCTAACGGTTGTGAACGACTTTATCAACCGAGATTACTGCTGTAACTACAAGGGTTGGTGCAATATCACCGAAGGTATGGATAACTTACGTATAGTAGGAAAGACTGAGGGCCTATCAGAGCCAGCAGAATCTATCGTAGCACTAGCTGGCGAGTACCAGAAGTGTGGAGTCTACCTTAATACTAGTACAGTTAGTCCTATTCCAACTAGCCTTCTTGAGGCTATGGCTTGTGGAACACCTGTAGTTAGTACGGCGACCTGTATGATCCCTGATATTATTGAACACGGCGTAAACGGATTTATTTCCAATGACGAGGCTCAACTACGTGGGTTTGTAGATACCCTGCTGGAAGATAGAGAGTTAGCAGACAAGTTGGGCAAAGCTGCCCGAACAACTATCGAAGAAATGTTCTCTGAGCAGGACTTTCTGGACAACTGGAATAACATTTTTGACGTTGCATACGGGAGAAAAGCGTGAAGATCCATATTGGAAAAAAAGATACACAGTTTATCGCGGGTTATGTACCTATCATCGTTGAGGATCAAGAGTTTGATCTCTCCGCTATCTCCGATAATGAATGTACGGAGATTCTAGCAAATGAGATTCTTGATGAATTCGACCTTGGTAGACTAAATGACCTGGTACAAACACTAATCAGTAAACTGCGAATGGGTGGTAAGTTGGTTATCGGCGGTACTGATATTCTCTTATTCTGTAAGGGCGTCTTGGATGGATCTCTTACTGAAGTTGAATGGGGTAATATGATCACCCTTAAAAGATCTATGACTAAAACCAGCGTCGTTCTCAATGGAATCAGGTCTATGGGTCTCAATGTAGAGATATATGACGTGAACGGCGTACACTATGAAATTACAGTTAGACGATGAAAAAAGTCATCATAAAAAGCCCAGATACTAACGGTAAAGATATTTATGTAGGTAGAAGTTGTAAAGGGTGCATCTTCATCGAAGAAGATTACAATTCATGTTGCACAAAGAGAAAAGATAAGTTTGTAGCACGCGGAGAGACTAATTACGAATTAGTTACACGTATGTGTAATATGTACCGTGACGAAGAGTGGAGACAAAGGTGTATAGATTCTAGTCCTACTGACGATTATCCATGTTGGATGTTAGATGACTTTATTGATAAAGCCAGACAGGAAGTAGAATCCAGATTCTTGTTCGTACTAGACTCTTTCACACACGGGGCTAAGTATGTCTGGAGAGCCTGTAATGCTATTAAGAAATTAGACTACAATCCTAAAAAGATTGGAGTAATAATATCTGGTAAAATAGGTGAAGATGTAGAAGAACTAGTGCATGAGGTTAATGTAATGAAGCAATTTGGTATTCCCTGTCAGTTGGTTCTATCGCATCCAGATCTACCAACGCCGAATAGAGAATACGAGGTAATGTCTAAAGCCAAGGATTGGTACACCCATGTTATAACTCTGGAAGATTCAACCATAATTTGCATAGATACCTTACGTATCATCGACAACCTACTAAACGACGATCTTGAAAAAACACTATACGTACTCTTTAAGGATACTGGCCTCCACTGCATATCATACGGTATGATGAATAGCATATATCTCAAGTACGGAGCCTATGATGCTATGCTTGACAATGTAATTACAGAATTGAGTGAGTCCGGTATGTACACTATTCTATGAGAAGAAGTAGAGAGCAATTCATTGTCTCTCCTAAGAAATCACAGCAGCCCAAAAGACCACAGGAAGTTATTACGGTTGCTATTCTAGGGGAGAATCACGGCTATAGAATGAAGTCCTATGGCCCTATATCACTAATCAACCTCCACGGCAAGACACTTTTAGAAAAGCAAATCAATACTATCAAGTCGGCCTACCAGAACTATGAAATCATCATTTGTACTGGGTTTGAGACTGATAAGATAGGTAATTACATTAGGGAGAAGTATCCCCTTGACGATATTCGTATGGTCGAGAATCAGATCTATCTCAATTCTAACTGTTGTGAAAGCACCCGACTATGTGTGAATAACACCCTGAACCAAAGAATGCTTATCATGGGCGGCGGTATTGAAATAGTACCCGCTCACCTTGAAATGCTGTCTGTAAACCAAACTTCCGTAGTAGTACAGCCACAGTCAAGTGATAGCAATTTTGAGGTAGGGTGTATTATTGTAGATGGTAACCTTAGTCATCTTACATACGGTGTTGGAGGACACTTCTGGACAGAAATGATATTCCTACATGGGAGAGATACTATAGATCTCTTTCAGAGAATTGTTTCTGACTCAGACTTCAAAAACAAGTTTCTTTTCGAGGCCATTAACAACCTTGCGGAAAAGAGAGAAGTCTCCGTAGTAGTTAATCACGAGAAAAGGATAAACAAAGTTGACAACCTCAAATCCCTACGAAAGAGCATGAAAATATGAGAACCCTGATTCAGAATTATTCCTCTAACCTATCTACGGAACCATTTTACTTCACACAAGCAATCAAGTCAGTAGGGGGAGAAGCAGAAATATGGGTGGATGAAAACATAAGTGCGTATGATATCTTTGATTCATACCAGCCTGAAGTCTTCATCTGCCACTTTTCTAAAATCACCCCAGATATCATGAAGTACCTATCTCAACACCCGCATATGTCGGTTGTTGTGAACATTACGGGTGCTACTCAGAGCATGGTTGATAACATTTCTGAGACGTTCATTCAGAACAAAATTACCTGCCCGTTCCTATTCACTAATACGCCGTCTGGAGTAATCCCTATCCTTGGGAGAACTATTAAGGTGGTAAATCTACTACCGGCCCTTGATATCTTTCAGCGTAAAGAAGAATCAGTATTATTCAGTATTGGAACCGCCATTGTATCTTCTCAGCCCCTGGAAAACATTAAACCCGTAACAGAAGGTCTGGATACCTATCACCTACTGTCTACATCAGATGCCCCAGGTTATGACTTACCAGTTAATATCCCCGCCCTCGTAAGTGTATATGACAAGTACGAGGAATTTGTATTGGTAGACGCCCTACCCGTTGTAGTATCCCAACTATTCTTTGAGACTTCTTTCAGGGCGAAGGCTATTCGTGTTGAACTCAACGACCAAGACCGCCCTAAGTTCGAGAAGTTCTTAGGTACACTATTCAGTGAGCAGAAGTCTGATAGTATTGGGGGCGTAATCAAAGAACAGATCCTGAAGAAGCACAATGCTTTCACACGTACAGCACGACTAGTACGAAATTTGAAGAACAAGCAACTTGAGCAAGCACTTGATAATACAGGAGCAAACCTTGGCTAATATCCTTGTACAATTTCCAACTCTAGGTCGCCCTAAGCAGTTTCTTGAGGTATTTGAACTATACCTAAAGAACCTCAGTGGTAGACATATGGTGATATTTAACATCATCTGTGATAAAGATGACTTGTCCATGCAGGCTCCGTCAGTTACTAAAGCTATTGAGGCAATGGTTTTTAGGCAACAGCAGGAATGCACACATGCCCCTATGTATGATATCTTCTTCGATAAAGGTACGGAGAAGATTAGTGCCATAAATTCCCATATTGATATGACTCACTTCGATATTGTCATTTGTGCTTCGGATGATATGATTCCGTATGAAGACCTATGGGATGATATCATTGCTACTGATATGGAGACGTACTATCCAGAATTAGCCGGTTGTATCACTTATAAGGATGGCCGCGATGTTGGTAACTTGATTACCTTCTCCATTATGGGTAAATCCCTGTATGAGCACTTTGGGTATATCTACCACCCAGATTACAAGTCTCTCTACTGCGATAATGAGTTCACAGACGCCGTAAACGCCCTAAACTCCGTTACCTATATTGATAGAACCCTGTTTGGACATGAGCACTATGCGGAAGATGGGAACAGAAATTCGGGAAAAATCGACTTTGCGGCGAGAAAAACCTTGCAATTTTCGGGGCGGGATGGTATAATCTACGCTAAGAGAAAAGAGCTTGGTTTCCCAAAAGAAAGAATAACAAATGACTAGCGAGATTGGTCGCCCTTTTGTATATGACAAGTATACGGAGGTTGACGGTGAAAAGTACATTTATCTGAATGACGATAATCCCCTCATAGCTTATACGTACCATGATATCTCATTTGTGGCTCAGCCGATATACGGCCCTGAACAGAATAAACGTGCCAGAGTGGTCCCAGTGCCCCTGATGATGACGGACGAGTGGCCGCGTTTAATTGAAAATGAAGATCTGTGCAGATTACCACCACCCTCCTATGAATTTGGTTTTATCGGTCAAGCTAACTACGCTGGACGGCAGGTTTTGGCCCACTTGGATCTAGAGAATTATCTGTTTGAAGATACTAATCCGATCTACAATTTACCTACGGAGGAAAAACGTGAGAAGATTAAAGCATATCTACTTGCTACAAGTGCTTGTGAGTTTACCTTTTGTCCACGAGGTATTGGTTCCTCATCTTTCCGTCTATACCAGGCCTTTATGGTTGGATCTATCCCGATTGTTACGGGAATGAACGACTACCCATTCTCTAATGTGGTAGACTGGGATAAGATGTGTATTAGGGGCGAACTAAAAATCCTACCGCAATTGATCAGAAAAGCGAAAGAAATGTCTACAGGTCAAAGGTTAGCTATGTCGGCAGAAGGTAGGATGTTCTGGGAGAGTTATTGTAAGCATGACGAACTTTATCGACACATACAAGAGATAGTGAGAAATCATGAAAAAGGTTTACCTGTATAGTTCTGGTGGGTGTGGCACCCGAATGTTTCATAAGTGGTTGGACTCTAATGGGTTTTACACTAATGATCAATCTGCTGTTCATAGAATGGTATTTCCTGATACTCTCGATAAAGACGAGTGTATGATATACCTTCATGGTAACCCCGTAGACTCCGTTTTGTCTTTTTACGGAAAACATTACTCTGGACATACTCGCTTCCTGGAGCAGCACTGTGACAACCTGGAAGTCCCTACTGTTCCTGATGATATCAGAGAGTACGTAGCCTCTAAAAAAGACTTGTTTGGTCTTTTGGATCACCAGTTTAGGTGGCTGGCCCAATTAGAACAATACGGGTACAGAGAACAATCCATGTACTTGGACTATGACTCAATATGGGAATATTATCCTCAGCGTATGCTACGGGAACAACTGAATTTCATAATCAACTTCCCAAAAGAGCAACCTAGATCTCCGAAGCCCTGGGTGACAAAAGACATACTGAACGGATTAGAATACATTTACGGTAGACCATCGAGCGTTAATTATGACTAAACTAGTAATACCAGGGAGTGATGCAGGTTTCTTCTCAGTATTCCGTGGCACAGTAGGTGCTTTTACGGCGTGTGAGTCAGTTCCTGATTCAGCCCCGTTCCCATTCTGGACTAATACTATTTACGACGATTGGTCTATGCACGATCAGTTTGGAAGTAATGTGTGGGAATGGTACTTTGAAGTAGATTTCCCCTCACATGGGGAGAAACTAATAAACCACCCACATATAATTCTCCCTAGGGAATACCAAACTCGTGTTACCATGCACGAAATGATCAAAAAATACGTGAGACCGCTACCGTACATCCTAGAAGACCTAGCGGACTTAATAGAAGCAGTCGGTCCTAACCCCTTGGGATTGCACATTCGCCGTACTGATAAAAATGAATGTACCAGGTTTGGCGAGCCAGAAACGGGTAAACCCGTGCCGCTTTCAAAATACATCGAGCACGCCGAAAAATATCTCGAAAATCGCCCGGAATCTCGGATTTTCCTTTCCACAGATGACTACTCAGTCATAGAATGTATGCAGGAACACTTCCCGAAGCGAGTTTCCTTCCAGAAAGACTGCATTAGATCTACTGGTAACATATCAGTACATCACGGCGATAAGTTGAATGGATACAAAAAGGGCAAGGATGTCCTTATTGATTGCCTTATGCTGTCTCAGTGTGACCATATTATCAAGGGTATTAGTAACGTGGCCCTGTGTGCTATGTTCTTTAACCTGGATCTGACTGCTGAAAACATGAACTCAATTTACAACTGCGATACAAGGGAGGATTTTGTCAATGACCTACGGTGATATGTGCGAAGTGATTGCTGGTGATTGGAATAGAGAACAGGATATCCTCATAGGAGAGGATAATGATCCTACCTACTTAACAGGTAAAGATGTTTGGGATATGGATCTTGTGGGACAATTTCCTGCGTTGTATGTACCTATGCTGTATGAGGCCGCTAAGGAAGAACAACTTATTGGTCTGCTGCTTACTGATGAATCCTGTTCCGGTATGTTTTTGAGGTATCTCTCAAGGAAAGAAAAATGAGAAAAGAAACCAAAAAGTTCGAGCCAAAAGTTGGTATGATGTCATGTGTGGGTATCGGGGGAACTAAGTATCCCTTATCCTTTGGTAATTATATGGTCATCAATACGGGTCCGTACATCTGTAATATGTGGGCAGAAAACCTCAAAGAATGGGTTAAAAACCATCCAGATATTGGTCACATTGAGGTAACTATCTTCCACGACGAGTGTTATGGTTGGGGCGATAGGTCAAAAATCTACCCATTTCAAATTGGTATTATTACCGATAGCCGTATCCCGCAAAGCTGGTTAGCACCTACTCTACATAGATTGTGTGTTACTGGTCATGGTTGGGGAACAGTAGCTATTGGTAAGGCCGTTCATGAGCATCTAGGGATGGAGTTTACGGATTACTGCGGGTGTGAGGATGAATATACCTCTCCGTCTTTTTCTACGTCATTTGTTCCAGATGATGGTATTAAAACCAGCACCTGTTGGAACTGTAAGAAAACTGAGACTATTCAGTACAAAAAACCTATGACAGAAGAAGAGAAGAGTATTCGTGACGAGAATATGAAAAACATAAAAATTAAGTTCTATGAAGAACCAGGGGCTGCGATTTTGGATAACCGTAGGGTTATTGAGGGCGATTTTTATGTAGAAAATTTAATAAAGAACAAAGTCGGGTCTGGTAATCTAATTGTTTCTGATGAAGCTATGGAAGATATCAAGACCTGGTATGAAGAAGAAGAAGATGTTTGAAAACATTTCTAGTGCTCCATATTTAAGCGGTTATACCTACCGCACGTTTGCTGATCACGCAATTTGTGACCCTGGCGATACTACGCACATGCAAAAAGTATGTCACGGTATCAATCCACAGGGGGTACAACCCGGAGATATTCTATACGTAACAGGAGTCAAGGTAAAAGAATTTTTCACTAAGATAGCCCCAGCTATCGATGTCCCGTTTTTTGTTATTACTGCCCAGTGGGACGCTGGACCAGATGAGTCGTTAATCCCTCTCTTCTCTCGCCATCTGGTTAAGTGGTTTACTATCAATGCAAATATTGTGCATGAAAAGATAGTACCGATCCCACTGGGTCTTCAAAATTTGCACTGGCGTCATAATGGTAACATACAGAGTGATCCATTGACCTATGCAGGGCGAGCCGCCGTAAGAAAGAATAAGACTCTGTTAGCCTCATTCTCTATGCATAATAACATTGGGGAGAGAACTACTTGTCTCAATATGGCCCACAGGGCCTTTGGTGGTATGTTGGACGTTAGACAGGTTCAGCGTGGAGATAGAGAGAATGATGCTTTCGTAAGAGACTATTTCAATAAAGCATCCAGGTACAAGTTTATTCTATGTCCGTGGGGTGCTGGTATTGATACTCACAGACTCTGGGAAGCTATGTATATGGGCTGTATTCCTGTTACCAAGTATCATGAGTGTTACCGAGATTTCAAGAGAGATAAGTATCCAATTGTTTTCATGGATGACTGGTCAGAGTTAAGTATGCTCTGTAACTCACTTGATCATGTTGAGAGACTATTCAAAAAACCAGATTTAGATGATTGCATCTATTCTCCTTATTGGAAAGAACTTTTAAGCGATGAACGTAGCCATTATACTGACAGGCCAATTCAGGGAGTATAGGGAAGTTTATGACAACTTCGATAAGTACATCCTGCAAGATCTACAACCAGACGTATTCATTCATACCTGGACTAACCTGGGATTGAATACGGGCCGCTACCAGTTCGATACTGAAGAACAGCTTGACATAACGGACGTTATGGAAAAGTACAGACCTGCGGCGATTTGCGTAGAAGACCCTAAGCAAGTAGAAATCGACGTTAGTCGCTTCGCCGCCACTAATCATACAGTACCTATCTCCAACATAGTCAATATGTTTCGTAAGACTTATCTAGGTGGTAGTCTTGTAACTGTTACTGGTAAAGAATATGATCTTGTGATTAAAGCTCGCCCTGATATCATGTTTGAGGAAAGTATTCCAGCAGATGAACTTTTACGTCCTGCACTACATGTACCAGATCAGAGTAACCTACAGATTTGTGATCACCTGGCCTTTGGTAGTACGTTAGACATAGTTATGTACTGCGATCTGTATGGGCATCTAGATAGATACTATAACCCAAAATTAATTACTCCAAACACTGATCCGAATGGATCGCCGTTACACGCAGAAAGCCTGTTATACAAACACTTGATTAATCGTCAAGACTTCGCAAGAGACGTGTGGGAACCAAATGTTCAATCAACTAACTGGAACTATCATATTCCGCACAAGAAGAGGGGAATGTAATGAATAAGGAAATTCTTGCGGAATACAAGAAATCCCATGACAATATCCACCGTTCCGTGGGTAGAACTGAAGAGTACATACAGAACGCTGCCGACTGGAATAAGGAAACCTTCCAAATTAGCGAGTTTCTCAAGGTTCTAGAGACACTACCGGCGAAGCCTTCTATGATCGAATTGGGGACTAGTATGTTCCCTACGTATAGTAAGATCTTTACGGAAGTTCGTACAGACTCCTTGGAGACCGCTAATGCTATTCTACCAGACTCCAAATACAATGTACTAATACAAGGCTCCATGAGAATAGGTGATCAATACTTGGTATCAGGAGAAATGTTCATTATTGAGCCGGGTGAGACCGTCAAGCCGCACTTCATAGAAGACTGTATCGTTGTGACTGTCAAAGTCCCAAGTGTAATAGGAGACAAATATGTGGTTCATTAGTCATAGGGGTAACGTAGCGGGAAAGAATGAGGCACTGGAAAACTCTCCAGAGTATCTGATTCAATCTACCCAGGTCTCTACATACGTAGAGTTGGATTACTGGTTAATTGGTAAGGGGCTTTATACAGGGCATGACTTCCCTCAGTACCCAATTGACCTACAGTTCCTAAAGAACCCTAAGTTCATCTGTCATGCTAAGAATCTACTGGCCCTACAGTTTGGTACAATGAATAAACTACATTGCTTCTGGCACGAAGCAGACTTTTGTACCATTACATCTTATGGTATTATTTGGAAATACCCAGAAGTATATTGGAATGGTAAAATTGCAGGAATTTGTGCAGACACAAAACCGGAGTGGATCAAATGAAAAATGACAAGATATGCTTTGTGATTGTTACACACAATAGGAGAGAAGATTTTCTTGAACTAATAAGATCCATTAAAAAGTACCATGATATCTTCGTTTTCTATAACGTTGATATTATTGTGTTCGATAATGAGTCAGATATTCCAGTGGAAAAAGATCCATTATATACACTCCACAAGTCTAATAATCAAAGAAAGACAAACGGCCTAACTGGAGCGTGGGAGATTGTTGTACAAAAATACATTAATTCATATAAGTATTTTATATTTTCTAATCATGACGTTGTATTGGATCAGTCTATAGAGCAGTTCTTCAAGTGTCTTCATTCACTTAATGGAAGTTTTGTTCTTGGGCCATCATCAAATCCTGGTGGTGCAAATCAATATCAATCAAGGATGCAGAGATGTACTAATCGAAACACAAAGTGTGAAACTGTAGAAAAACTCCCTAAAACCCCACCGATGATACATGGATTTTTTTGGGCGACTAATCGTAACAGCTTGATTACCGCAATGCATAATGATAATTACTATTTTAATCCCTCTTTTCCTTTTGGGGGATGTGAAGATGATTGGCAGTTACGACTCATAGAGCGTGATCAATCCACAAAACTTCTTTGGGAAAAGAGTTGTTATGTATATCATAAGCATCATTCTGATTGGAGAAATAAGGCTGATGAACAGGGTGTTTACAATAAGGTTTATGAAGAAGATACTGGATATGCAAAACCACACCAAGCCAAGATAGACTATGTTGTAGGGTGGTGCGAGCAGGCTGGTAGTATTCTTGACACTGGCTGTGGACGTGGTGAATATATTCGTGCCGTTGCTCCACACGTTTGTTCTGTGACCGGCGTAGAAATAAGTAAAGTTTGTTGTGACAAATATCTTTCAGACGTAAATTATTTTAACGAAGACATAGTAACGTACTGTAAAAGAGATATAAGATATGACGCTGTTTATTGCACAGATGTGTTGGAACATATCCCGCCCTTATGTCTAGATGAAGTGCTTGAGTGCTTATCTTCAGTGTCTGACCACTTTCTGTTTTTAGTCGCTTCTGGATCAGATAAGAAATGTGGATACGAACTACATTTATCAAACTTCAACTTTGAAGAATGGACAAGTATTCTTGGTGAAAGATTCAAGATTACAAAATCTATCAAGGGATTTGATCAGTGGCCATATATACATATTTTTGAATGTGAAAACAAATGAAACTGATAACGATTTTCAACTTCCCAAAAGAAGAAAATTACATAAATTTATGTGCGTGGTGGTTACATCAAGCCCGTAAGTATGCTGTAGATCTAAATATAGAAATATGGCACAATCAAACTGAAGATTACCCTATAAGGTGGCCAGAATCCAATGGAAAGGAAAAAAGTGTAACACATATACCTAAAAACACTTTTGACCTAAAAGATTACAATGACCGCATAGAATGGGACTCTAAGGCACTTCATAATATTGGATTCAAACTCTACAATTTGTGTAGAGAAACAGAACCCTTTATCTTTGTGGACGCCGATGCGATTATCTTCGAAGATCTGAGCCACCTTGTGGAATGCTCCAAGGACCAGCCCGTCATTATGGTAAATCATGAAAAGGTTGAGGGGCATACTGCCCAGATCCCATTTTCGTTTTTGAATAGCGGCGTACAGGTCGTCTCAGACCCTTCCCTGTTAGACTTCGAGAAAATCCTAAGCGTGTTCGAAGAACACGGCTCAAACTACATTATTCCTGGGACGGACCAGGCCCTGTTATACCAATACTTCAAACATATTGGTTATGACTATACCCACCCAAAAGTGGGACATGAGTGGAATCACTGTGCGGGACTACAGTCCAAGAACTACTTACTCAACCCATATAATAAAGTAAGTAGACCTACTATGCCCGAAAGTGTATTCCTACCTGTATGTATCAATCATTATTGGTACGATTTCAAACCCTGGCAGATAGACTGCCCATTCTTCAAGGAGTTTCAAAATGGTAACTAAGCTTGAATACGTAACACACCAGGCCCTTACGGCCCTGTCTAGTGATGTAAAGAAATATGAATCAGATAACGACGCCCTATTATATGTACTGATAGTTGGAATGGATAACGGCGTTAGGGACTATGTGAAACACTCACTGAGTTTTCTCAATGTGGTTCTATGGGAAGAAAAGGACGAGTTGGACGATATTGTACCAGACATTGTTATCTTCGCAGGTGACAAGATGGGTATGGACGCCGGTATTGAGTATATCAATGATACCACGGCAGTCATCGTTGAGGAAAATGAGGGCGGTAGTCTAAAACGCCGTAATACCTCACCTATTCATGCTCATGCTGGTGTATTCAATGACTTTGTGTATCTTGATGACTGTAAGCCAACCATTATTGTATACAGTAATGTGGGCGATGTTATTACACAGGTTAGTGTACCTCAAACTGAAAAGGTTTCCACAGACCTCTCCAGAGAAGACATTGTTGATCTAGGAAAGAGAACTCCGTATTATCGACCAGCGGACTTCCCTATTGAAGTAGAAGTAGAAATGGAAGAACATGCTCCTACTGGTGACTTTCCTAATCCATCAGGAGACCGCTCAGACTGGTTTGGGGAGGAAGTAGATGAATCCTAGAGTCCTCTTAACTGGGGGTAATGGGTTCTTAGGGCGTAATCTTACTAAGAAACTGGAGAGCGAGGGGTATCATGTGTATGCCCCTTCCTCTCACACGGATCTAAGGAAGATATTTTTCGCTGAACAATCCCTACAAGGTAGGGCGATTGATATCGTAATCCATGCCGCTGGTAGCGTAGGCGGTATTGGTGCCAATCAGAAGAACCCAGGTAAATTCATATACGAAAACGCCGTAATGGGCCTCAACATGATTGAGGCTACTCGTGTATGGGCACCCAGGGCCAAATTCATTATGTTAGGAACGGTATGCTCCTATCCTAAGCATACCACTGTCCCATTTTGTGAGGCTGAATTATGGGATGGATATCCAGAAGAAACTAATGCCCCCTATGGCATCGCTAAAAAGATGCTTATGGAGACAGTAAAAGCCTATCACGCACAGTATGACTTCAATGGAGTCAACCTGATCCCCGTAAATATGTATGGCCCGCATGATCATTTTAACCTTAACAATTCCCATGTTATCCCAGCGATAATTGTTAAGGTTTCTCAGGCAATGAAAAATGATAACCCAAACGTTACGTTGTGGGGAACTGGAGCAGCTTCAAGAGAATTTCTCTATGTAGAAGACTGTTGCGATGCGATTCTAAAAGCTATTGTTAGTGATCCGGGTCCAGAACCAATCAATATTGGAACAGGACATGAAGTTACTATTAAGACTTTAGTTACAGAAATATGTGCGTTGATGGAATATGATGGTCATCTTTTGTGGGATACTAGTAAGCCAGACGGGCAACCAAGAAGATGCTTGAACACTGATCGTGCTCAGGAAAGACTTGGATTTACTGCACAAACAAACTTACGTGATGGTCTGAAAAAGACTATCGCGTGGTACTTGGAGAATGTGAATGTATAACGTAGGATTCTTTATCCCCGCAATCAATGATTCTGAAGTGAATCAGGAAATATTTACGTGCCTTAATGAGGCACTAACTAGTGAAAGTATCTCAGAGGGAGTTGTTTTCTATAACGACGTAGATCGTAACCCTGTAGACACCAACTTCGGTATGTTTAATAGTACCGATATCTGGCACTTTACGGGCATTCTGATCTCTACCACCTTTGATACTTGTGAAATATCAAGAGCCGCCGTAAACAAGTTTCGCTTATACCACCTCTTCAATCCAGAAGAGAAAAATCTGGTAGGCTTGCTACATATCTCTCAGGACACTAAGTTCATTACTAAGAGTCCAGAAGAGAGTAGAGAACTCTATAGACTTACCGGTCTAAAACCAGCCCTGGAGGTGGATAGCATTTGTGATCTATTAGGAAGGTTGGGAGAACTATGACAGAAATTCTAATTGAGGACGTAATTACTAAGTATGAAGAAGGACAGAGTCCTTACCAGATCGCCAAAGAGTATGACACTTATCCAAACAGGATTCGTAGAATGCTTCAGAAAGCGGAAGTAGAACTAAGAGGTAAGTCTGAGGCACAATCTGTAGCTCTGGAAACTGGTTCTGCTTCGCATCCGACTAAGGGGCGTCAAAGAACCTTAGAGGAAAAACTGAAGATCAGTTCCAGTATGGAAAACTATTGGACTAATATCTCTGATGATGATCTAGAGGAAAGATCCAGAGTCGCTAAGGAACACTGGGACAATATGACTTCTAAGCAGAAGTATGAGTTACAGCAAAAAAGTACGGAAGGAATCCGCAAGGCCGCGAAAGAAGGCTCGAAGGTCGAACGCAGTTTGGTCGAATTCCTCGAAGGAAAGAGCTATTTTCTGGACCTGCACAACGATTCTTTGATTCCGATGGAAAAATTGGAAATTGACATTTACATTCCGTCGCTCCGAGTCATAGTAGAAGTGGACGGGCCGTCGCACTTCCTGCCGATCTGGGGTGAAGATAAATTCCAGAAGCAGGTTGAGTACGACTTGCGTAAGAATGGTATGTTACTTAGTAAAGGATATGTAATCATTAGGGTGAATGCTACTAGAGAGCCATCCCTAAATAGAACACACACTATGTGTCAGGCAGTTTTGGATATTCTTAAGTCCGTTGAAGAAAAGTTTCCTAAAGAAACAGAAAGGTTTATTGAGGTAACATTATGAGTAGAGATGAAGAACTTGGTGCAGTATTCGAAGAAATGGAGGAAGATATGCCTGTGTCTAACGTTAAGGATGTAGTTGTTCCAGACGGACCAGATCCTACAAGTCCTGAGTGGCATGACTGGGTTATGAGTATGTTTGAGGACGATGAGACCTTTGAGGGCTACCCTGTGGCGGCTGGTCTCCGTAGAGTCACAGAGTTAATTATTGGTGAGATTGTAGAAAGTGTTCCTGTGAACACCTGGTCTACCCCACCTATTCAGGGTCTCCCTGGTGGTGCTACTCAGTGGCGTGTAACCATTAGGCTACACCATTCTGGTGAAATTAGGGTCTACGGCGACGTGGCCGACTGTACTGCTATGAACGCCGAGGATGACTACCTACGCTTTGGGTTGGCAACATCTGCAACCAGGGCGGAAGCTAGAGCACTTAGAAAAGCACTAAAGCTTAAGAAGTGTGCGGCTGAGGAACTTACTAACCTGGACGTAACCGCCGTTAAGGAAGCTAGAAGTACTTCTAGGTACAATAAGCCAAGTAGTGGAGAACATACTTCTTCTACTTCGTCTACGGAGCCATCTGAACGACAGATTGGATTTCTAAATTCTATCTGTCAGGATCTAGATGTAAATGTTGATAAGGCTTTTACTCTTGTAAAAGTCCATAATAAGAGTCATGTGACTAAGGCGAATACCAGTGAGTTGCTGGATACGCTGAAGGAAATGAGAAATAATCCAGGTACGGTTCCTGGAGATATCACTGGGTACGAGAATTGGAGTATTAATTAATGAAGGTAACTTACACAACTGTAAATGGTATGTCTGTCGAACTTGACGGCGACGACCAGAAATCAATCTTCAAGAATCTTGGGGCGTTTCAGGAAGTTTTTGACGAAACTACCTGTGCCAAGTGTGGATCTACTCATGTAAGATTCATCACACGTATGGTAGAAGATAATGAATACTTCGAGATTCGTTGTCTTGACTGCGGGGCTACACTTAGCTTTGGACAGACTAAGAAGGGTAACAGACTCTTCCCTAAGCGTAAGGATAAGGAAGGTAACTGGCTCCCAGACCGTGGATGGGTCAAGTGGAACGCTAAGACTGGTGAGAACGAGTAGAGTAGCGTGAAACTATGAGGGGGCCGAAAGGCCCCCTTTTTTTGGAGACTATTATGGATCATATTGAATCAGACATTGAAGACCTTCTACCTGAAGACATGAACTACGACGCCGTAAATAAAGCCGTCTCAGAAGATATCAACTGGGATGAACCCTACGGCGATGTTGGTGATGATGGTACTGGTGATGGTATCAATCATATCAACGTATATTCCAGGGGCGAGACCGCACTAGGGGAGTTTCTATCTAACTGGACGTATTCTCCCGTAACCACTATAGACGGATTTTTCTCTAGTATTGAGGGATATTGGTACTGGCTCCTAACTGGCGATGAACGTCTAAGAAAAAAAACAGGTTGGAATGCTAAGTCTCTAGGACGAGATATCTGCAAGGCTCAGAAAATGGGCGAGTGGGACTATGACGAAGACCCTACTTTCCGTGAGAAGATTACGGATGCTATAAATCAAAAGATAGATGATAGCGAATACAGAGATGAATTCTACGCAAGCACCTTACCATTTGACCACTACTATATTATCAAAGGGCGGGTTGTACGTCCAAAGAACGGTCGATGGATTATCGACTTCCTAACTGAAAAGAGGGGCCACTAATGAAACTTAAGTTTAGAGCATGGTATGCGGGAGACTTCGCCCTGGGTAAACCCCATAAATTCATTCATGATATGGTTGATGACCTACCGCACTTTACAATGTTAGATGATCCAGAAGTCGGTTATCCGTTTGATGTTGTTTTTAGCGACGATGAATGGCTTATTGAACAGTGGACGGGATTTGAAGACAAGAACGGCGTTGAGATCTATGAGGGCGATATTCTAGGCTCTAAGTATGCAGGAGTCGCCTGCAATAGAAAAGAGCGAGATCAGTTCAGAGTAGTACGTAGATTAGAATCTACTAACTGTCTAACCCTTTGTAAAACTGATGAATCTCGATGGGGGGCATCTGGTTACGGTCTGTCTGATACTACCTCTAAACGATTTAGGGTTATTGGAAACATTCACGAGAATAAGGAGCTACTATGATAGGTATTGCAATACTGGTCCTATACGTACTTGGTGTTATAGTTGGCCTTATGATAATTGGCTACAGCGATAAGTCAAAAAGCAAGAAGGATGATGATATGTGCGTGGTTATTATGTGGCCCCTATTCCTACTTTTATTTTGTGTAATAGGTATACCACAGATATTCATACATGCAGGAGAGTGGTTGAGAAAAAGGGTTAACGATGACAATTGAAGAATTCAAAGAGAAAGTAGACGGTGTCCCTCTCACCCTAGATGAAGTGGCGGAATTGATGACTCAGTGTGATGATGAGGGAATGAAATACACGGGGTCTGACTACATTAACGCCACCGAAGACCTACTAGATAAACTCGAAGAGTTGGAGATTGAGTTAGGATGACATACAAACAAAAAGTAACACATGAAGCAGAGGTCTACGGCGTTGATCTATCTTTTGAGACCATGAAAGACGGTTCCGTATTCGTAGAAGAAACAAGTAAGAATGGTCAGGAGGACTCTCATATGTTTGGTACCATTCGTTTCAGCGAAACTGATAATGAATGGATCTGGTGTGAGGTAGAGGGCGAGAACTTCAGTAAGTGGGATAGCCAAGACTTAGCTGATGACATTGTGGCGTTTGTGAACAAGCAAGGACCGCCCACAGTACAAATACCCTTCGAACAAGTTCTTCGACAAGCTAGTGAAGAGTGTAAGAAATACGAGGGTAATTGTATCCATCTATCCGTATCTGAAGCTGGTCAATCAGTTGAATTAGTGATTGGTGATCACTCTACATACAGTAAGCCCTCTGAAGGAATTAGGGGTGGAGACTGTGGTTTGATTTGTAGAATGGACACAGATGAAGTAATAGGAATACACCTAGGGGTCTATACTGATAAGTTAACAGTCCATCATACGGGGCCTATCAGAATCAATACTGGTTTTAGGAAGGACCAATCGCCGTGATAATTGCAGGTACCGGGCATCGCCCTAAATACTGTCCTTGTGAGTACAACGAGAATCACCCCTGGCTAGTGGAGTTAAGGTCTAGGTTGTCCTATTATCTAGACATGTGGAAAAACGCCCTTGACGAACCAGTAATCATTAGAACTGGTATGGCAATAGGTTGGGATACGTGGCTTGCAGAAGAAGCACTGAATCAAGAACTTGAAGTTCATGCTTTTGTACCTTTTCCCGGCCAGGAATCCAGGTGGCCTTCCCATTCCCAGGAAAGATACCGGAAAATCCTTGACAAAACGGCAAACGTCGAGTATAGTGCAGACGAGTACCATCGCAGCGTCTTCTTTGACCGCGATATTGCAATGATTACAGGGATAGACAAAGTAGTCGCCCTACTAAATCCAGAGGCTACATCTGGTGGTACATTTTACACGGTTCAACAGGCTAAGAAAGCTAAGTTGGAAGTCGTTAACTTTTGGCAGGACTGATCAAAAAACTAAACGAGGCAAACAATGAATAACATATTCTCAGAACATGGAATAAGAAGAAACCTACTCAAGACCGCTACTGAAGAAATTGCGGACGAGTTTTTGATCTGGCTAAATGATACATACAATGTTATCATAGTGCCCTTTGGTTCGCATATGTACAAAGAAACAGATGACGACGAGAAGGTAGACTTGTACCTGGCTGATCCAACTATGGCTTTTGACTGTCTACTAGAAGAGTTTTGGAAAAGTGCCGACAATATCAAGAACAAGTTTGTGAATTTATTTACTACTGGTATGGGCGAATTTCTCAAAGACAGAAATATCAACCCAGGTGATGATCTATATTACTATGGGTTTTATCTATTCGATGACCCGCAACTATTGAGACAACGCCGTTACGGCGTTTATTGTTGGTTAGAGGTCTTTGTGGACCCTAAGTTTGATCCAAACCCGGAGGGATAAGAGAGGCCCTTGAAATTTACAAGAACGACAAATTCTGGAATGTTGTTATTTTAGGAGTTATGTAATGAGTCAAATTACGGCCCTGGGTACACTACATACAAACCTACAGAATCAGATCAAAGAAAAGCTTCTAGAAAGCCAGTTCGAAGAACCGTACCAGTTGTGTCAACACCTGGAATTATTTGAAGACCCTGCCGCTTACAAAATTCATAAGGTATCAGTTTATGGCTGGATGGAAATATGTATCGTCGCTAACACCCTCCCATAACTCAGGAGAAACACATTGGTCTAACTGGCTTGCAGGTAAGATGGGTGGTGTCCCAGAGTATGTCTTACCAGATAGAAGCCGAGTAGACATACTCACCCCCACTCTCGCTATCGAAGTAGACTGGGTAAAGAAGTGGCCAGAAGCAATTGGTCAGGCTGTTTATTACGGAATAATGACGGACAGGCAACCGGCCATACTGCTTTTATTGAGAAATAAAGAGACCGAGCTAACGTACCTCAGACGGGCTAAGATGGCCGCTGATAATCTGAACATCGCCGTTTTTACATGGAGAACGTGACATGCTAACTTGGGAAGACGTGGTTACCTTTCATAGGGACTGTGATAAGTGGGAAAAGACTCTCAAGGGAGCATGTACCACTAAAGAGGAAAAACAAGTAATCTCTGATTGTTTCACTAGAATGAGAGATCAATTTTCAATGTATTTTAGGACAACCGATAATGAGTGCAATAACCTGTGATGGAAACAAACTCCAGACTTACACCGGTAATATCTTTGACTTCAACGATATTCGTCCAGAGGCCATTGATATTATCGATATCGCCCATGCACTTAGTAATGTGTGTAGGTGGGGTGGTCACTGTAGTAAATTCTACAGCGTAGCAGAACACTCAGTCTTGTGTTCCTACCTGGCCGCCCAGGAATTCCCAGAAGACCTTAAGCTACAATTCTACACACTTCTTCATGATGCCTCTGAGGCGTATATCGGAGACATGCCTAAGCCATTCAAAATCATGATGGGTGAGTATACTGATATTGAGGAAAAGGTAGAGGGGGCAATTCAAATAGTATTCAAGATGGATGATTACGGCGATTACAAAGACACGATCAAGAAGTACGATCTCATGCTGTTTAAGAGAGAACGTTCTCAACTATTCAATGGTAAGCACTTTGGTCCTGCACTAGATCATATTGAAATGCCAGTTGACAACCTATTGATGTTGAAACCTAAAGAGGCTTTTCAGGGTTTTATAGCTCGTGCTACAAAGTGTGGCGGGGAGTTTTTGGAATAATGGCAATGGCAAATGGGCTAGGCGGTGTTCTTACTGTAGACGGTAAAGACTACCACATTACGGATATGAACTACTCCGTACAATCAGAAAAATACAATTCAAATAATTGGTGGCTACTAGGTCCAAATATATTGGAAACTCTTACTATTCATTGCGTAATGTACCCAGATCAAGAAACTGAAAGAGACCCCGCTATCATAGTAGAAAGGCTGGAAACATGGAAAATCTAACCCCTGAGGAAATAGAGAAAAGATGGAACAGTATAATAAGAAGAACCAAACGGGTTGCTAAAGACCGTATAGAACTCAGGGATGAATTAGAATGTAGTGGACGTTGTCATCACCCAAGTATCTATGAATCAGCAAGACAAACTGATGATGGGTACGGCGGTTGGTGGAGAGTGATTGATTATCGCTGTAATGTATGCGGTGCTGATATTAACAAGGGGGATCTACCAGAATGGTTCGTTCCTGAATTAAAAAACGAGAGACTTTGTAAAGGTGGAGGATACGTCTGATGATACTAGCATGTGCGTGCGGTGGAGTACTAGAGGTTGCAGGATTATGTTGGCTAGTTAGTATGAGCACCTGGCTGGTGACTTACTGTACTAATAAATACAACACAATGTGTGAGAAAAACGAGAATTGTTAACTAGGATAGGGTAATGGGGAAAAGACGACGGCGACAAAAAAGAAAGTCTATTTTAGCAAAGTATGAAGGTAAGAGTGGTTACAAGCTAAGAGACACTATACTAAAAGATATGGGATTCTTCTCTTATAAAGAATATCTATCTAGTGACTTATGGCAAAATATCAGATCTAAAATTTTACACATATACGAATACAAATGTCACTGTTGTTACAAAAAGGCAAATCAGGTCCACCATCAATGGTATAATCCAGAGAATTTGAGCGGGGAAAAAATTTACGAAAACGGCTTAATGGCACTATGTAGAGATTGTCATTATAATGCTGAATTCGAAGATAACCAAAAAAGTCCCATAAGTAAGGTGCGATCAAAGGTTGAGCAGAAACATAATAATCTACCTAAATATAAAAAATGTAGGAGTGGCACAAGGATTGGTAAAAGAATGTCGGCTGCTAATAGATTTCTCAAGGAATCGGAAGAGAATAGAAAATTCCATGAGGAACAAGAAAAAAGATGGAGAAGTTAAAAATCAGGATTCCTGATACTCTTTCCAAATATCTGGATACTCTCTCTTGAGCCAGTTCTTTAGATTCAATTTTGATTTCCTCATAGGAGGTTTAGTAATAGCGGTTTCTGGTTCCCAACCCTGCTTAATTCGATAACGCAATGAACCATTAGTGGTCTTACACCTATCGTCGTGTAGCCACTCAATAATATGCTTAGTTTCTCCAAACGCAGTGATCATCAGGTCTTTTGTTACGGCCCGATTGATTAGCTGCGTTTCTTTGTTGGCCCAGCGACAATTAGACGGCTCATAATCGCCATTATTATCAATACGGTCTAGAGTTTCACTATCAGTGTACCCATTATTGTTTGCCCAAATATAGAATTTCTGGAAATCAAGCCAGTCATCACAAACACTAACGTGTTCATAGTTCTCACTGTGATTACAGCGACCTTTCATTCCGGCCCAGATTCTGTAGATTCTACTTGGATTACCACCTATTGTTTGTCCATGAGTAGTGTTTCTTTCTGTATTATCTGGCCTTTTCCTTATAGGATGTGCAATATGATTATTACTAAGTATACTTAGTCTCACCCTACGCTTCTGATCATCAACAATGGATTCAATATCAGCCATTCTCACACGCTGACTGCCAATATCCTCAAACTCTATATTAACAATCTTCCAGCCCTTCACTATCTCTCCAACTTTAGCTTGCCTTTTTTCCAACCCAAGTTGATGGTACTTATGCTGTACGGCTTTGGTTGTCCTTTTCAACTTCTTACCCATCTCTCTACAAGTAAGCTTCTGGTGATTCCCCTTCACGAAATCTACCTCTTGTTCTGTCCATTCTTTTCCAGCCATAAAAAACTCCTCGTGTAATTGAAAGTGAACGTATTCACCTTATTATACACGAGAAGTTGCTGAATTGGGACTAAAATATGATAGAATTCTTAAATTTTATCAAAGGTATTCCATAGTCACGTAAAGTGCGTAGTCAGTTTTACTACCGATTGAGTCCGGCGAGGCCGAAATTGCCAAAAACCACTCATGAATTTTACTTTCGTGAGCGGAACCTTCATTGGTGATCCAGTTGTAGTAAGATCCATCGCCAGTAGGTAGTGTTTCACCAGCTACTGTGTTTAGACCAGACACACCTGGGGACGCCGTTAGAGTCATGTCACTCATAGACTCAGCAGGGTCATATTCCTGCCAGCTATGATTACTTACACCACGGTGATCCAACGCCCCATAGGTAGCGGATTCACCAGCAGTTGGGTGAGGGTGACGAATCTCATACACCTTAGTAGTCACACCAGAAGCCTGACGGCTAATGTCATTTCTATCGAAGACACGTAGCTTACAGTTTTGTGTTCTTACGGCGGTTGAGTGAGAAAAACGTACTCTTAACGGAGCATAATAATTCGGTGTTCCCGAATTGTTGATGGCTGAGCCACCATTGTAGGACAGTCCACTTACACTAGTGAACTTAGTATTGTTCGCTCTAACTCCAGATGCAGTACCATTGGCATTAGTTACAAATGTGGTATCTTGCCAGCTACCTACCGGTACTGAAATACCAAAACCACCCCCATAAAACCCAAGGCCAGACCCAGCACCATGATTGATCAGGGTAGGATCGCCTGTACTAGCGGCTCCAAAGTTATTTACATGAAATGTAATTGATGCCATTGAAAATCTCCTTTTTTGAAAAGAAAGCTATCTTATTATACACTAAATTGCTTATTCTGACGTAATTTCCAGTTCTACATACTGCTCATATGGTTTTGGTGTCTGATCGCCGTGATCAGAGTCAAAACAGTGAGAAGCATCATTGTAGTAGAAGAAGAAACAGTTATATTTGTTATCACTTGACGTATTCGTGATAGTAATTGTAGTTTCCATAGATCCAATAGCTGGACCATCGTTCTTTCCATTCTTGTCTTCAACAGGAGCATTCTCAATGATCCTGGTTCCATTCTGCTGAGGGTTAGCCAGTTCAGGCCCCACAACATCATTTATAAGGCGGCGAAGAACGGTATACCCGTTAGTCACATAAGCCTTTAATCCAGTACCAGTATAACTACCGTCTACTCCAACTAGAGTGACAGTAGCACCTTGGAATGTAGTCACAGACGTATCTACATCTTCATACGTGAAGAAGTTATCTGGTATGAAATCATACCCCTGATTATCCACCTGAAGATTATTCACCGTAATAGGACCACCAGTATTCGGCAAGCCAACTACGGTAATCACAACTCCAGTTCCATTACCACCAGATGTAGTAAAGGTATCTCCGTTCTGATAGTTGGTACCACCATCTTCAATTATTATGGTATCAATACCAATAGTCCTACGGGCATAGGTATCGTTATTAGGAATAGGAAGTAATTTACCTCTACTCAGAATGTTAATATTCCAGTGATCGTATTCTCTCCACCCAGAATCTACATCATTAGATCTATCGCTGTAAACCTCAACATTAAGATCAGCCAGAATACTTGGGTTATTATTGTCTGCTACGGCGTACGATGGCTCTCTAAAGTCTGCCTGCTCAAAATCAATTTGTTCCACGGCGTATATTCCTTCTGGGTATTCTTTATCGGCAGAATCAGCATCGCCCCAGTCTCCAACAGAAATCTCATCTACATCATTGTAATACTTGACAGTGATATCCTGATCCTTAGTTGAACCAACACCGTAATTGAAATGGAAGACGGCGAAATACCTGGAGTCATACACGGTAAGCTCAGTAGGCCAGTTGGTGTATACTCTTACGAATAGACCAGTGTTATTGTGTGATCTATATGTGTTACTACCACCGAACGTCTGATACCATAGGGAACCGGTAATTTGATTAAACCCGCCAAACTCTTCACTCATACCCCATAAGTATGAAGTGTTAAATGTTATACTGGTATTAGCGGAGAGTGTACAAGAGGCCCCAATGATACCAAATGCACCAGCAGGTCTAGGGCCAGAAGACATCCAGGGATAGGTAGAATTTCTAAATCTGTTATACGCGAATAAGGAACTTTCACCAGCAAGCTCATCATGAATATCACTATTGTACTCAAGGCCATCAGCACCTATGATACCAAGCGGCGTACCTGCCACCAGACTATCAGTTCTTGAAACAATCTCCGCTTGATTGAATGGGGCTTTCTGATTCGTTCTATCCCACATCTTTCTACCGTAGTAACCCCTGGTAGCTTCAGGAACTGCACTATACGCACTAATTTCCATGGAAGCATACAGTTCCATTTTCATTGGGCGGAACTGAATCTTCTTATTGTTGAGAGGTGTAATATCGAATACTACGTTATCATTAGAGTTAATAGGATCAGCAGAATCATAATAAAGCCACGCATACCTGGTATCTTCATCAGACAAGAACGCATCTACAATTCCTGTATTAGTTGGAAGAAATGATTCACTAAGATCTACAACCTTGTTAATAGGCGAGCCGTTCTCATTACCTGGGGGACAGTGTAACGCAATATCTGCGGGTAGCTGAGTTAGTCCCTCGGAGAAGATTTGACCCTCATAGTTTTCGCCATCACTTGGATCAAATATCTTAGTCCCCATTGCAATATTCTTCACGTAGTCTGTATCTGTAGCAATGATAGCTTCTGTAATCGCCGTATCATACTTAGTCTCATCATATCCGTCTGGAAACACACACCCAAAGAATGGTGATGTAACAATAGGCATTGTTAAAGCATTGTCTTGTACACCGGCATAGTTTCTAAATCCAATCTGAGTGTTACCCAGACCGTGACTAGTTCTATTACCACCTATACTATTACCCATAAAGTCAAAGGAAGTAAGCTGGATGTGGCTGTTTTTCATAGTCGGCAACTTATCGCCATACTTAGCAAGTTCTGTTGCACCGCCGTAATAGATCTCATAGAATGCTTCTTCGTAATCACCGAATTCAACTATACCACCCTCTTTTCTGAAGAAGAACTCAGCATTAGTCATCAAGTAATCGAATGACCACTTATCTACAGAAGTAGCAACAAGACTAGAAGTAACCTTACCACCAATCGGTGATACTGGTTGCCATACTCCACCAATTTTATTTAGCATAACTACCTGACCATCACTGAAGGCTGTATCAGTAAACTTATTCTGAACGGGTTCTGAAAGTAACTTCGCCTTTTCATTGTCGTCATCAGATCCAGTTGGATATTCATACTCCGTAGACCACTGTTTCCAGTCATTACCATTCATCATTAACGGTCTAGCTCGCCCATAAGATGGTTTGAATCCATCGCCGTTAGTCTTTAGAAATTCACTAGGTGTGGAGGTTAGACCAGCTACTGGAGCAGTAGCGGCAGGAAGATCGGTTTCCATTACGGCCATTATCTGTGCAGTACCGGATTCAGCTTTACCAGTATATGGATTGAACCACATATCAAGTTCTACACCGATACGCTGATTCATCTTATCCTGGTCAAACTCAAGCCTACCGTCTTCGTCTTTAACAAGAATAGGTCTCCTGGTAACATCCAGATTTGGGACAATAAACTTGTTTGTCTGAAGAACTACTTCGGCTTCTTTTCTCTGTGAGTCATACAGCTTCAGTTCAAAGACAACTTCCTCTAAACATTCTTCGCCTTCTTCTACAATAAATGTGATCTCAGAAGTCCACTTAACACCCGGCTTCAATATTCCATATCTTGTTGGCTGAGCCTTGATATCTTTAATTAGCTCCTTACGGGCCTTGTATTTGTCCATAGTAGGATCACTGGACTTACTAAGAAGAAGGTCATTCATTCTTACTAGTCTGTATGCATCGTAATCTATGTATCCCATAGAGTTTGGTACTTCAAGATCTGGGTCAGCAAATCCTAAGTCACTAGGTTTCCATTTAGTCACGTTAACACCATTCTGCCATTCGGAGTGAGTCCACTCACTATTCGTTAGATTAGCGATTTCTTTTACGGTCTGAACAGAGCCACCTCTTGTGGAAACACGAATACTCATGTACTCATAAAGAGGATTGGCGGGAGCACTGTATAGAATTTTCTCCATGATAGCCTGAGTGCTAAGAAGCTCAACATCAGTTATCTTCAGGTAATTTAGGTTATGCCCCTTATTATACGTAACCCACTGAGCCAGTGTCTCAAACGTAAAGTGAGACAGACCTAGTGCGTCCATAATTTTGGAGTCAGTTGTGATTATGTAGTTACTTCTATTTACTTTAGCCATTATTGACCTCGATCATTTACATCTTCGTCTGTGTATTGTCCTAGAGCTTCATTCATATTTTGCTCATTACTTGGTAGAAATCCCCATTGTACTGTTGGGGTATGTACACTTATAATATCAGAAAGGTCTACTGCTGTTGCCTTTTTAACTCTTTCCTCTGCGGAGTCTGGTCCAGAAGGAACTTCGAATTCCTCACTAGGACGCTTGGTGGCTACTTTTGTCTTTATCTTTTTAGTCTGTGCGGAACCGTCATCTACGTCAGCACCCCTAACCACTTCTTGATTTTCTTCAAACATAATAGTTTCTTCAAGGCGTTGCTTCACTTCTGTTTTTAAGGTTTTAACGGCGGCTGCCCCAGGACGCAGTGGGGCCAAGAAATCAGCCTTTGAGGCACCCTTGCCGAACCCCTTGCGGGTCATAGCGTTATTCTGATCAATGATCTTCTGTCTCTCCCTACTAATCTGGGCTATAGCCTGTTCCTTCTGCTTCTGTAGTTTACCGAATCTGGATGTGTACAGGTCCATCTTAACAGTTGTTCTATATCCATCAATACCCACCTTAACGTCTACGGATGTAACAAGAGGACCAACATTATTTAGGGCGGTACCAATAGCTAGACCAGTAGGAGCCTCTGGAATTGTAAAGCTTCCACGTTCGCTGAATAGTAATAGACTGTTAGAGAACTGTGCCCGTAGTTTACCGGCCTCATTCATTAACTGATAACCAGCAAAGTTCCACGGGGCCAAGTTTTCATCCTTGACGAACTCTACCCTACCACCAATATTACTGTATCTAACAGGGCTATCAGTACTTAGGGTTGATGAGGATAACCACGGACCATAACATCTCTCTTTGGAGGTAAGGGGCATAGCTACCATATCAGGATATACCGGAGATGGATGTGAATAAGTAGTCATGAAGTCATTCCGGTTGAAGCTACCATTTCTGTTAACTCCATGTGCGGCTTCCTGTTGTGCTCGTCTAGCACCGTCCAGGAAGTTGAATAGTTTAACTACGGTACCACACTCAGTCTCTATAGTACCAGGACTGTCTTTATATACTAATGGTGCTGGCTTCTCAAAACCAGGAGCACCCCTAACAACATCTTGAGACAGGGCGTGCTTGATGTATGTCGCATTCTTAGCGTACATAAACGCATCCATGAATCTATGATCCACAGTAGGCTTAATTATACCCGGCACCGTTAGAACAACATACACGTAATCTGGATCTAGATGGTCGATTCTAGTATCTATCAGATTCGCATCTAGTTGCTCATTGTATACTCTTTCGAAGTCGCCGTTATTAACAAACTCACCATCCGTACCTCCACTATTACCAGACCCCGGTCCAAATACAGGAGCTAGTCTTAGAATAGGTACATCTTGTACGGTATCATTTACGGTCTTTTTGTAGACATTCAACTCTGGGAAAACAGCGATCTGCTGTACTTCTCTACCATAGACTTCAGTAGGACGCTTGATCACTTTAGGTGTCATATACATAGTTGTATCTAACTGACAAGCGATGTACGCACATGATTCCGGTAGTGTGTCTGGTCCCTGTTCAAACAGCCTAGCCAATCTATCCATAGACAGTTCCTGGTCTCCAGTATTGTCTAGTGCCTCAAGGGCGTCTGGAACGAAACCGTTTGTGGTAATGATCTGTTGAGAAAATTCATCTTTACCTATATCACTAAAGTCCATGTACTGACTATGGTCGTATCTCACATAACACTTAATGCGAGAGTTATCATTCAGTAGATTAGTTAGGTCTCTTGGGGCAAGCATCTGTTTTGTCGCAGGAGGTAACCTGGAATCATCTAGTTCGATACCGCTGTTTACATTTACGGACCTGTCATATACCTCGAAGTCAAAGAACCCACCATCCTGTGATGGCTCATAATTGAACTCCCACTTTTCTGAGATTGGGTTGAAGTTATTATTCAATGCCCCTACAGTATACTTACCAGGAATCTCATTATCCAGGTAGTCGGTGAACACATCATAACCAGTATTCATGTTATTCAGTGTATTAAGCTCTATCTGGAACGGGGTAGATTTATAGTAATCTACTTCCGACTTGATCGGCTGTGGTTTGAATCCATATGGCCCATTTAGAATCTCATTAGCATCATTTACGGTGATATATTTTGAGTAATTCAGGTTACACTGCTTAGGAATCTTAACTAGGAAGGTCTTACCAAAGTGTTTATTCGCAACCTCCTGTAGAAACTCGAATACCTTCTTAGCGTTCTTCTCGCCGTCCAGACCGATATCCTTCACCTTATTAACCATGTAACCGGGATTTTCACCAGTTATCTTCTTGAAGGTTAATAGGTTCTGATTGATAGCATCATATTGTTCAGCTATGTCTTTTAGTTTACCATCCTGATTTTCGTCAATAATCTTCTTTGGAATAGAGAAGTTAGATACTACAGGATTTTGTCCATTTGCTAGTGCGGTTTCATACTTATTAATGTTTGCTACGATTTCCTTAGATGCTTCAAGGGCGGTAGTACCATCTAATTTTACGCCGTCATTATCAAGCTTATTAAGTAGCCTTTGCTTTAGCTTTGCTATATCAGTAGAAACCTGATAGTAGTTCTCAATCCAACCAGCTATCGACCCATAAGGTAATCCGATTTTATCGGCACGCTTGTAATACAACGGATATCCATAAGGTGGAGAACACGGGCTTGCTGGATAACCATCTGAACCCATATATTCTCTATCGGAATTGAATACACATCTTGGTACACATACGCCGTAACTACCAGACTTGACTCTAACGATCTCTCCGTTAGCACCTATAGTACCACCGAAGTCGTCAATGTCACCCCAGATCACTTCTGCCTGGTCTAGCTCTTTATACATACCATTACCGAAGTCATCGGTATTCTCTACGTATGTATTATTGTAATAGGCCAGGAAATTAGCCCAACTCTTGAATCCACTAAGAACGTGTCTTAATTCCATCTCCGTCGTAATGTAATAGTACCCAACACCAGCGGCATCAAGTGTTGATGAATCCAACATGATCTGTTGAAATGCACCAAACCCACGAGGAATGGTAACGGCATTCTCACCCAGGAATCCATAGAAAGGTAGAATCTGCTGCTTAAGTGCGGTCTCTAGTGACCACTGACTTTCTTCAATCAACTCATAATGGTTATCAAAACCGCCCTGACGTTTTCTCAACTGCAAGTTACTTCTGTCCTTACAGTTATTGAAGTAATACATGTTAACCTGCTGAGCACCCACTACGAACTTATCAGTAGTAATATTGGATAGCTCATACCCAAGGTCTTCATTAGTAATCTCTACACCGGCGTCCTCAAGTTTCTGAAGGTAGGTCTTGATAGCTCCGTACTCTGGCTGTCTACTACGGTCAATAGCGTCAATACGAATAATACCTGTAATAATGTCCACATAGTTTCCAGCTTGAATCTGTGCCTGGTTATAGTTCCACAGCCATTGATTAGAAGGATGATCAATTACTGGTAATAGGGTAACTAGCATATCATGGCTAATGATATCACATAGCTCCTGAGCCAGATCTATAAGGGTCATTTGGTCAAAGTCTATGAAATACATCTTAGGAATAAGGTCAAGTGGCAGACCGGAGAAGTCTACTACATACTTAAAGCCACGGAAGTCAATAGCTCCACCAAACCCAGCATCTTGATACTCAGTTGGTAGATTACCATAGTAATTAAACAGAGCACTTAGGGACTGCCTTACTCGATACCACGGGATACCTTGATTACCACGGCGAGACATACCCTTACCGGTTATAGGCAGGTATTCTGGTAGTGCAGACAGTGTGAATTCAGATGTGTTAAATCTGTACATATCATCGCCCACATAACTGACCACACCTGATATATTCACATGCTTGGTTAGAATACTCTTATCTAGAAGATCAAAGTTAGGTAATTCATCAGTGCCCTCTAGTTCTTCTTTTAGTTCGTAACTAATTTCATACTCAAGGTAACCATAGACGTTAATAAGGTTCTTGTTATTGAAGGTGGTCCCCTGATAGTTATTCAGAAGAACTGTAGTATTAGAAAGAATCTCACGGGGATCTACAACGCGAATGTCATACTTCTGACCGTCATTACCCTTGCTCTGACTCCATCCCTGTAGGATACCACCAAACGCAAAGTGATCCTTACCCCTATATCCGTAAGATGGATCATAGAGAGGACTCTTGTCTACAAAGGTGTAGGTTGTTACTCCAGCACTATTAGTTTCTTCACTTCTTAAGTAGTGATGATCTGGAATGTCTGTAAGCGGCCCTACTATCTCAACTTCATCAAAATCAAGAGAAGCTGGCATAGTGTGGTAACCAGTAAGGTCATCGATGGTTTTTCTATATGCCTGCTCTACTGTTGCAAAGTTCTTACCAAACTTGAAGAATACAGGCGTACCTACCACGGGCGGCTTGAAGAAGTCCTGCTTACCATTATGGTAGGCATCGTCCCCCTGACCGAAAGGTAGCTCATCGGATTTGTTAAGTTCATCTACAACTACGCTTACAGATAATGAACTAGAGCTATCTCCAAATCCAGCAATAACATTGAAGTTAGATATTGAGGCACCTAAGAAGGTCTGTTGAATAAAACCTTCATTACCTTCTGTCCATCCAGCATACGACAGTGAACCCCCCTTACCCTGTGTAATCACATGGTGTGCAGGCCACTCAGTACCGTATTCGCCACTTGGCGGGATAATTCCGTATTCCGTCATATAAACCCTCATAGACTGTATGGATCAAAAATAGTTGATACATTGTAAGTTGAAATGTATGGGATTTTGGCAGCCGTACCCCCAACCCCACTTTGAAAATGAATGTATGAATTGAATGTAGTAAAGTCATCGATAGTGTCAAATTCCCCACTATTAGCATTAGAGAATCTACTACTGAGATCCTCCATATTGAAAATACCACTCTTATCCGCTACTGTCCCGTCTGCTCCGTATGTAGCTAATGCCGCACCACTGGGATCAAATGTATCCGTGCTAGGATAGGTAGCATTGATTCCAGACGTACCGTTATACTCATGACTCTGTGAGAAGTCATAGAAGTTAGCTTCACCGCTTGGGAAAACCGCTCCGCTGGGAAGGGCCTTCTGACCGCTGGTTAATGGTTCGTTTGTTAATGGCATATCATATTCTCAATGTACTATACTTTGAACAATAAGACCCCTTAATGCTCAATCTATAAGACATTACTTGTCTAGTTCGTAAGTCCATGTCAAGTTAAAACTATAAGCACCAGTCTTAGGATTCCAGTTCTCCGTAGGTGGAGATAGGAAATACTTCACTACCCCGGGTTCCCCCTGTGGGGATAGTTCCTTGATTAAGTTCGCGATTTGTGTAGCAGTAGGCTCAATAACACTCGGCTTCTTAAGAAGAAGAGGATTACGGCCACTACCATAAGGGATTTTGGTGTAGTCCATAACAAGGTTAAGAGCTAAGTCTCTCCTGTACTCTGTTCTACCACCAATGTACTGCAATACAGGTCCAGTCTTTCTACCAATAACAGGAATGGTAGCAAACACATCCCCTGGGTATGTATCGTTGATTTGTAAGTCTTCAGCCAAAACACCAGATATGATATTCGTAGGGCGATTGTTGAAGGTCGCACTATAGGTAATCTCACCCGTATACTTATTGGTGGCTACTGTTAGTGTAATAGGTTGTGAATTCAACTGTACGGCGACTAGATTGTCAGCACGCTTGAAGATATCACTAGTAAGACCAAAGGAACCACTATTGGAAACGGCGTTGTACTTACCCTGTGCATTATCATAGGCGGAAACTCCACCAGGACCATATCCACTTGGAGATATAGAGGTAAGGCCCCTAATTACTCCCTCGATGGACACGTTAACAAATGACTCACTATTAGAGGATGAGGTACTAGAGTTGTAGTTCTCATACGCATTACCACTAGCTATCAACCAAGTCTCGCTAATGGAGTATGTACCGTTAGCTTCCCCTATCTGCTCTGAACGAACATGATTGAAGCCGCCGTAGGAATCAATAAGGTTGATAGTACCACTACCGATAATACCATTAACGTTTGGATAGTCACTAACATTCTCGGCCATTCTGTTTTGAACAAACTTACGGGCCTCTTTCCATGCGGTCAAGGTACCACTAGGTGTGTGGTGAGTCTTACCGGTCGCCGTTACATTATGTGTGATACGATAAGAACGAGGATAGTCCGGCGTTTCACCAAGACTATCATCAACCTCAATAGACCAGTCCTCGTCGTAGTCCTGAATGAACGCACCACTCAGAGAACCAATAAGTGTAGACTCCGTAATCCCCGTATATACTTCACCGCCAGCTATAAGCGTACCTTCATCGTCAACTGTAAGGGCGTCGTCTGACTGACCAAACAGAATAGTATCACACTCCAGTGTAATAGTAAAGTCGCACTTATCAACCCATATACCATCTTGGAATTGTATTTCATCTATTAGTCTAGGATAACATACAAAACTAGGGGAGTCATTAGTCCAGTCAGTAACTTCCATACGCTGACCGTCCTTAGCAAACAATGCTCGTAATGCACGTTGTTTACTGGACATAGCGGCAGAAGCTACGTTCAGGTCTACCTGCTGTTTTGGTGGTTTGTTACCAAGTGTATGAGATTCTGTACTATCAAAGGAATCATACGGACCTACAAAAGTAGTTGGATCGGTTCCGTAAAATGGGTATAGGGCGGGTACACCAACATGGTTTGTTGCATATGGTGTACCTTGATCTACTAATAGAGTACCTGTTAGCGTAAGTACATAGGTTACGCCAAATGGTACGCCCGCACCATCCTTTAGAATGGTAGAACTAAGATTAACCAATGGGGTGGGCCTTATGGTACACTCCTGGTTAGGATCGTTCTGAAATCTTATTCGAATTGGCATTATCTACCTCTTACTCTAATTGGAAGACTATCAGTGGTCTGAATTGTACCACTAATGAAGACATTCATCTGTTCGCTACCACTGGCTGGAAGCTTACCAGATACCATCAAGGTCAGAGGATTGTTTCCGCTTCCTACATTGATCTGGTGCCATGCGGTTGTTGTCAAACCTACACTATTATACACTATTGCACTGTCTGGACCCAGAATTGCCAGGTTCATTTGACCGCTCATTTCAACTGGCTTACCCGATGTAAGCAGAGACAGTTGTGCTGTGACCTGAGTGCCGTCCAGTATTTCTCCAATTACGGATTCGACATACGGCCTGTGAGCTATAAAACCTTTAGTTGCAGGGTCAAATCCGCTCACCTCAATGAAGATATCGCCGTTGATATTGGAGAATACGATACCGCTGGTCTGGAAGGTCTGAGATCCACCAGAAGTATTCTGATATACTCTCTGGGTTATCTTATTCTGACCATTATCTGCTCTATCACCAAATACTTCAGCCTCAATCCAACCACCAGAGTTAGGGATAGCAGGAACCTGATCTCTCAGCATAGCATCAAAGACATAGGATGCACCAGCATTACCTAGCGGCTGTGTACTGGTATGATTACCACTTAGGGCATACTTATGACTCTGAGCACCGATAGCAAGAGTATAGTCACCATCGCCACGTCTAGCTCTATCAAGGTATACGGACTTACCAAAGAAGTCATTCTCTGTACCACTTAGGGATGCAGGACCAGTATTACGGGCTGCATAACCCTGAGCATTTAGTTTCTCAGCGAATCTCCATTCCTTAGCTCTATTCTGCCAGTCATACATTGTACGGCGATAGGTATACACAGTACCGCCGTTTAGAACCATAGTTCCACTATTACCACCAAACAGGTCAATTCTCACACCAGAGTCACCAAGATCGAAGTAATCATGTGTCATGATATCGAACTCAGCATTAAACTCTTTGCGTAGGAATGCACCACTATTGTATAGGTACTGGTGGGCGGTTCCATAGTCGTGGTTTGGAGCACCGATAGCTACCATGTCGGCATCCATACTTACGGAGTGACCGAACTGGTCAGTTAGTAGACCATAGTTCAGACAGAAGTCGCCGTCATTGTAATGTGGTCCCTTCTCATTAGTAATATCAGAAATGGTAGCACCATCCACACCAGTGTGAATACTAGATGGCTTGATCTTCTGCTTGTAGTCCCAGTCTCCTGCGTCAGAACGCTCGTAGAAGTATACAGCACCAGCACCGCCGTTACCACTTAGGTCCATGATACCTGTACCACTAGCAATAACCTGATCCCAGCTAACTTCACCACTACCACCAAAGGCAGAGAACGGAGTACCAACCATAATGGTACCCTTATGGAAACTGATAGAGTAACCGAATAGGTCACCTGGGTAACCAGAGAAGTAAACATCCAGGTCTAGATAATCTCTACCGGTCTGCTTCATAATCTCAGGAGCACCGCCACCGATACCAGCGTCCACATAAATTGTACCATCTACAGTACCACTCATACGCGGGAATGGACCCCAAGCAGGAATGGTAGTATCACCAAAGTCTTCAACGGCATTCTTTATTGCTAAAGGATCTTTTGGATCTGGTAGTCTCACTACATCTGCTGGAAGATAGGTATCTTCATTATCTACAAACGCAGACGGCAGTTTTGGACTAGTATTAGAGAACCTATTTGTGTTACCAGCTAGGTTTGATACTGAATAGTACTTGGCTGGACTACCACGCTCTGGAGAACGTAGCTTAGCGGTCTCTTCAAACCTTCTCTCACCATCACCAGACGCTGGACTAGGTGGATACAGGCTTCTAATAAATCTCTGGTTCTCACTACTTGCATCGTTTCTGTAGTACGGGTTCTTACCCTGAATCATAGAAGAGTCAGAAATCAGAACGATCTTAGATCTGTTATTACCATTAAGGCCAGAAGAGAAGCTTTCGATTTCTTCAGCAACTACAACCGGGCCATCTTCAATCCACTGACCGCCCTTAGCACAACCGTATGCACAATACTTATCGTTAAGAGTAAGAATCGGACGAGAGTAACCTGGGATGGTAATCTCTTGTTCTGGGTTCTCCCAGTACACATAAGTGATGATATCCTCGATCCACTTCTGATAACATGTGGTCTCAACGGCGGTACGTTCTACAATTGGTACTAGTACACCAGATACAGATAGGATACGACTGGTACGTGGAATATTCGCACCACCCATTTCGGATAGACTAATGTTGTTATGAGTAGTTCTGAATTTGAATGGAAGCTCACTATCAGTAGCCTTAACGGTCATAGCCGTTGTCTCTACTGTGTAGGTAGCTGATTTTTGAATAGAGAGACCAGCGGCACCAGTACTAGAGTTTTCATTTCTAGTTGCGTTCTGTAAGAAGAATGTAGAATCGAACTTGTCATCAATGTTTTCAGAAACATAGTTAATGTAGACTCTATAACCAGAACCTTCCTGAGCAGGAAATACGCCTGTACTTTCAGCATCGAGACGCCATCTTTGCTCTGGTACATTCCAGTAATTCTCCCAGATCTCGTCATTGTAATAAACAACGCGATTGGTTCTAGCACCCTTGTTAATTGGAATGTATCTATTACCGTTAAAGTCTATAGACTCAACAGTAGTGCTACAATAAGAACCACAGAAGTTACTGGAGCTATCCCAACCATAACCAAGATCACAACCAGTGAGAGCTTCTATACCACCAAGTTGCTGTCCACCTCGATCAATATCATGCTTAGACTGAGATAGGTACTCACCTTCGCTATTAGAATACCAAGGCTTACTGTTAAGACCAAGCTCATCGCAAAGATAAGTAACATTAAATGCTCTCTCTTGTGAGTTATCATAAGTGATCACCAATTTCTTATTACCGGTCTTTAACCAGTTCTTTAGAAGAGTGACTTCAAATTCACTAGGCTTACCTGTTGGGTTTGCGATCCATACAACGTTAGTATAAACATCAATTTCTTCACCGGGAATGTATGTAACATTCTCCGTATGTCCTTGACCGTAACTATCCAAAGCTTGTGTAACTGCTGATCCCGAGTATGCATCCTCAAAAGATGTACGGCCAGTCCAACCACCAATCTGAATAACTGACCCATTACCATTCTCACCACAATCTATCATGATAAGATTATTGATGAAGTAGATGTTCTGGTCATTGTTAGAAGTAGCCTTGTTTGTGTAACCCAGGTTATCTTCGTCTTCAAATGTAGGGTCAGCCATTAGGTATACAACGGAGCCTGTATCAGTATCCGTATCTTCATCATAGTACAGTTCTTCGGTGATAACATCAGAAATGTTAGACACTTTTCTGGTGTCCTGTACTGGTGGAAGAAAGAAGCTATCTCCAGTAGCCTGTAGGATAGGATCTCTACCATTGATACCACTTGGATCAAAGAATGTACCAGCATCGAAAGATGTAAAGATACCACTTGGATCTCCGCTTGGATATCCTTCAGGATCTGCTATTAGGAAGAAGCCTACTTGATCAGTAATATTCGGTTCATCAAAGTCAAGATACGTACTGTAAATAGTTTCACAAACCTCCTCGTATACAGGGGTAATAAACTGGTTGTAACCACTGGTAGCAGGAATGATATAGCTTGATGGTGGAATATGCTCAGCCGCCGTTAGAATAGGAGTAGGCTGATAGCTAGGTCTGTTAATTGGAGCACTTGGTGGTGCATCACATGTATCAGAAGGATTACTTGCTCCGAACATACGAGGCCAGTTTTCCTTGTACTTAACAATAAACACCTTGTTACCAACCGTCTTAGTACATTCCTTATTCCACTGAGCACGAAGGTCGCCGTCATGCTTCAGAGGCATTTCACAGCGACTGTTAATGTTGTCGCATGGGGAAGATGAGTTGAAAGTTTCCTTGTTGTAAGTTGATAAATCAATACGAATATCAGCAACACCGTTAGCAAATATAGATCCAGTATTCACATAAGTAGTATTACTGTATGCTGGTCTAAACGCCCTAACAACATTGTACTTATCTGCATCCACATCTGCGGTTGTCAACGGAGCCGGTAGAGACTCATACTTAGTACGGGCTGGGTGTAGACGCATTCTGGAATCAAGCTTCTCAAGAATCGTGTTAACGATATCATTGGAGTCTTTGTAGATACCACCGTCTTCCCAGGTTGGGTCATTACCAACAAGCACAAGTGTACGGTCTCCTAGAGACATCCAGTCTTTGATGTTATCAATAACCTCGTCAGAAGACGCATCTAGTTCTGGGGTAATAATGAACGCAAGACCAGCGTGCTGAGGAATATCAAGAGCCTCGAATTCCATTCTGGTGAAGTCAATATTATCAGGGGCGAAGTACAGACCCATCTGGTCATAGTATCCCTGCCCTACAAGATCTGGGTTAGCAGTTCTGTCAAGGTTACCGAACTTGTAGTATTCAACCGCACCGCTATGTGGGTAATACTTACGAGATTCGAATACACGTACCGCTCCCGCATTGGTATAAGAGGCCCATGTATCATAGCCCTTAAACCATACGTTTGTGTCATCGTACTTGTTGAATGAGTCAGTAGGAGCACCGAACGCAACAGTATCGCCGTCCTCAGAAACCGCCGTACTAAATCCAATTCTAGATGAACCAGCGTATTCATCTGGGATAAACTTCCAGGTTCCCACATAAGGAATGTTTCCATACCCGTATGAGTAAATGGACTGGTAAGGCTCAATAATACCTGCATTACCCCAGTACAGTTCATCTGTTCTAAAGAAGAACTTATCTGAAGTAGATAGCTCGTGGTAGACCTGTCTCTGTGCAACATTAGCACCTGAGTCAGCTACAAGCTGGTTATAACGGGCCAGTCTATCTGTTTTGCTTCTGTAAGTTAACCATGATTTCAGACCATTGTACATTCTAGTGGTTTCGGAAGTGTTCTTCTCGAAGACTTCGAATGGAGTAGAAGAATACGGCGACCCAATAGCTAGAACTTCACCATCCTGGCTGATAGATACAGAGTGACCAAATCGGTCATTGTGCTGTACTCCATAACCGGCATAGTGTTGCTCAGCACCGTCATTAGTATAGCCAGCACTAACCAATCTTTCACTACCAGATTTAATCTCTTGAACAAGGTTCCAATTACCAGATTCTTTTTCGAACACATATGCTCTACCACCGGAAGGGGCAGGAATCTGGAATTGGTATGCGTTACTATTAGCCCACTGCTGACCAATACCAGAGGTAATGTAGAACAGAGCGTCGTTAGTCTGTAGATTACCAGTAGTTAGAGTTTGGTTTAGTAGATTAACAGTTGATGCACCCCATGATTCAGATGGAGCACTAATCTGGTTGATGTACCCACTCTGAGCAGACAAATCAGTAGGATTTATAACCCCGCTATCGTATGCATATGTCTCATAGAAGTTCTTTAGTCTATCAACAACAGGGGAGAACGCCGCAGTATTCTTGGTAGACGGAGAGTTGTCCGTAAAGATACCAATGATAGGCGGAATATTACTGTGAGGCTTAGCTGTGTTCCTGGTAATGGAACTAAGGAATGCACCCTCAACACCACTAGCCATTTCATTTTCAATTTCTGCTTCACTGATCTCAGCTTTAAGATCGATATCATCCAGTCTGTTAATGTATACGTGATGGAACCAATCAAACTCACTTTCAATAAGCGGAGTTGTTTGGTCACTGAATACAAGCTGACAAACTATCAAATTGATATCAAGTCTAGGCTGGAACTCACTAGCACCTGCATTCCACGGAGCAGAGAAGTATCTGTATAGAACATCGTACTTATTAGCGGTGTTTGCGATGTTACCGATTGCAGCTTCATCATATGTGAATTTATCAGTAAACACAACCATTGTAACCGGGATACCAGAAGATGTGATTTCTTCAAAGTCTCTGTTCCAGCTAGCACCTGGGGCACCGACAACGATTACTTCGTTACCACTGTTAGCAACATCGATAGAGTGACCGAACTCACGGCCCTCCATACCTACATTCCACCTATACCCGGAAACACAGAACTCTGGATTACCGGTATCTGGGTAGCAAATTAGATTAGCAATAGTCGCACTTGAGAAGTCACGGCGATATCCACTTGGTAGCAATAGCTGTTCTTCAAATGCCCATGCGGCCTGCTCACCAGGAATATCAGCACCACGGCGGTATAGGAACACAGAACCGGCATTATTGATAGCTTCACCAGAACTATCTGGGATAGTTAGGAACGGAGCACCAACGGCCATTAGGTCGCCTCTTACGGCGACTGCCTTACCATACTTGTCTCCAGCGTTTCTGCCGGATGGCTCCATTGTAATAGGGGCATCTGCAACCTGCTTAACAGGATCGTATGTCACGTCATTAGTGATACCATACTCCCACTCTTCAAAGTCGTTAGGCACCCTGATAGACTCGGTATCGCCGGTCTTAATGGTCATGGTTGCCCAGTACGGAGAGTGCGGTAGTAGCTCGGTGTATTTTCTGATACCGTAGTAGTTACCACTGTAGCCAGCAAGACCGTTGGTATATGTGGTCTCCCCACGAATAACCCCACCGTCATTACAGGTCTCTGGTCTCCATACAGTATCGTCTGTTACGATTTCAGGATCAGTTGCCTTGTCTGGACTATCGCCGTCACAAGAACCGTAGCCAATAGTATCTACACCACGAATCTCGTCACTGGCTGCAAGCTTAGCGTAATCGTTATCGGTTAGATCGATAGTTGAACCGTAGTTGTTGTTGAACCACCTGAAGTAATCAGAGCCAACACCGGCCTCACCATAGTTCGCAGCGTATAGATTAACCTGACCACTAGACAGTACGCTCTCAATGTTATCGCCGTACAATGTTAGGTTGATGTTCTTAGACACAAACTGTTCGTCGTTTGTGATACTTAGGTTCATAGAACCGTTGTTGTATCTTGAGAATAGGGCATTCGTACCGATAGCACGCAGGTTCAGGCTCTTGTTATCAGAGCCAGCCTGCGGAATGTTATTCAATAGGAAGATCGGCATGTTAGAATACAGGCCCTCTGTGCCAATGTCTGATGCATGTGTGAACATATTCAGTAAACCTGCATCTGGCAGATTACCTGAATCGCTACTCATGGCGGTCAACGCCATACCTAGATTGTTACCGCTTGCAGAGGTTAATACGCCTTTACCAAATGTGTGTAGGTTGACAGTTCCACTAGATACTGTAAATACCGAATCGTTACCATCGATGTGAAGGTTCACTCCACTGATAGTAAGAACTTCTCTGTTCTCAGTGAACAAGTTTAGTTCATCAGGAATGATGACCGCACCGCTAGTGGTTAGGTTAAAACCAGATATATTGATGTCAAGCGGGCCGATTGTATACAGGTTTACGTTACCACTGGAGGTTTCCCAAGTGTTACGTATGAACATGTTTAGATTCTCGTCAACGACGAATCCACCGCTGGTTGAAATGTTAACCTGGTCGTTATCAGACTGCTTGCTCACATAAGCGTTATCCATACGAACATGGGCCGCGTGAATGTCAAGTCTGGATTCAAATCCGTTACCGGATGGGTATGCAAGGTCATACTGTAGGAACATATCATCCACATCCTGAGAGAAGTATTTCTCACTAAACTCAGAGAGACGTGGTTCAGATGGGAACATCGCCCACTGTTCAGACTCATCGCAGATACTATCGTAGGTGAACTTACTATCTACTCTTGTGATACAAGAGGATGGCTCAAGATAATGAATCTCACGGTTGATCAAACCCCAGTTAGGTTCATCAGGAGTCCAGTATGGATCTTTGTTCTTAGTGTATAGAGACACGATAAGGCGAGGACCAATATCGCCGTTAGGCCATACGATGTTACCACTTGCCTTGTGTTCAAGAATTGTTTCAACTACAAGGGCGTCTTCTGCAAACTTGTATCCACGAGGAAGGTCTTTAGTTATACGGCGAAGTGTAGAATAGAACGGAGCCTGAGTATCTGATAGGTTGAAGCGTAGGAAGTCATTTTCTACCTGTGTATGGTACGCTACTCCGCTATCCACGTTACTTGGCATAGCCAGGTCTGCATTAGTGATATAAGCAGTACCGTCATGCACAAGGTGAAAGTTGATTAGATCTCGGCCAGTTCTCTTACTGATAATATCAAAGGAACTATCAAACTCACAGAACTTGAATGCTCCGATAGTCCAGTCAAGACGAGTATCTTCGTCTACGTTCTGCCAGATCTTGTAAGCGTCATTAGTGTAGCTCTCACCAGAGTCCCACCAGAATACTCTATTGTTACCAAGATATGTTTCGGCGTCTACCTGCTGAAGTGTCTTATCCGCTCCACTCGGGGTAATGTTTGCTCTTTCTGAAATACCGATCTCAGACACGAACATGTTGAAACCTACACCAGAGCCAGGGGAATGACCTACTACGAAGTCACTATCCTGTACGTTCATGGTGAACGGAGCACCGCTGTCTCGTAATACGTTCCAGTTAGGCTCAAACTCGTTGTCTGTGTATAGGTGAAGACCACCAGAGTACGATAGGATAACACTTAGAGGGAACTGGTAATTAGAATAATGGGTGGAGTCCTGAACGGTATGCACAGTACCGGCAGTGTCTCTAGCGATCCCTCGTAGGTAGCCACTAGCATAATGAAGGGCGAACTCAAGATTATTAGCGGCGTCCCACTTGGAGAACAAACACCCACTGTTCCAAAGATTGTATCCAACTCCAGACACATTCACATCTGGGCTGAATCTAATATGTGTAGCAAAGGTACCACTGGTACCAATATCACCAAAGTTAATGTATGACTGATGTCCCCTTAGACGTACAAAGTTCTTGGAGGCATCCGCAATCTGACCATACAGACTATCGCCGGTAAAGTTACTACCGCCGTTTGATAGGGCTGTCCAGTCAATAGTTTTGTAGTCGCTGCTCCACCCTGACATCTCATTAGAGAATACGTCGTTGTTCTGGAATCTCCAACCAAGGTTCTTGAATCTGTACGGAGACAGGCTTGTAGTAATGTAACCACTTAAGGAACCAACATTAGGTCTTACAGTTAGATCGCTCTCTCCTTCAAAATTGTATGATCCAGACATAAACGGGGAATCAGCAGTACTGAACTGGAACGAGAAATCGAACTGATCAGGATCGAACGGCCCAGTATTAACGCCGTCCATACCTCTCCAACGTCTGGAGTAATTGGTTTTAATAGAGGTTGGCGTTGTGTACGCATGGGGTATATTTTCAATTGTAGATAACGGAGCGAAGTCCGGGCCAGCGTTGATAATGTCGTCACCAGACCCCCTTGTTGTAGGGAAGATCTTAACGGCGTCATTGTCATCAGGACTGGTAACCTTACGGATACTCTCACCACCCTCAGTTAACATGTTGAATGCATTCTGAGGCTTGTATCTTACAAGTAGTTCAACCTTAGCGATACTTGCACCGGATGGAATTGGGTAGATATCCAGGTACAGCTTCTCAAACATTGGGCTTAGACTATAGTCACGGGATGTACCCACATCTACGGTGTCATCATAAACCTGTAGGGGAATCTCGTACCATTCAAATCCAAGGCCAGATACCAATGGAATAGTAGTCAATAGGTAATGGTCACCACCTGGGTTACCACTAGATAGAGCATAGTCATCATCTGAGGAAAGGGCATCGCCCCCAAGTAGTTCAAGATTACCTGCGAACCCTGAGCTAACAGGGTGCGTACCTGAACCACCAGCAGGATTCTGTAGGAATCCGCCACTAGCAGAAGTGATATTCAAAAGTTTGTCGTCAGAGTAACCAACTACATCAAGGTAGTAGTCACGAGAACCAACGGCCTTCTTAGCAAGTACACGTAGCTTCACACACTCCACGTCGAAATAGTGATCACTCATAGAGTCTACGTTCTTGTTCTCGCGGTTGAATGCACCGTCTGAAATACAATTCGCAGAAGATCCATCAAAGCTTGAGTCAAACGCCCCTGGAGTAATCTCAAACAGATTATTAGGATTGCTACCATGAGTCATCTTCAGAGTAAGTTTACCGGAGTCTGTAATAGTAGTAGACTGAAGAGTAATGAATGTGTCTTTACCGGTATCCTTCAGGTTTTGAATCAACCTCTTGGAACCGGTCTCTGTCTCATTAGTGAACGTAGAATCAGCTACCCATACACTGTCAATGTCTGGCCATATTATAGTGCTGAAGTCTGTTGTTGGAACCAGAGACGGTAGTAGAGTTCTCTCAATTCTATTACCAGTTGCCCTTACGGCGGAATAGATGTTTAGGGCATTATCAATACGTGGACCGATACCACCGCTGTTGCAAATTTCAATAGCGGAGATTTTCAGAGCATGTGTTGGGTTTAGGAACTGTTGATCGTAATCAGACAGACTCGCACCCGCAAACGCCATATGGTCATCACCACTAGCGTATGGATCATGTGATAGATTATTCTCTTCGAAGCCAGCACTGAAACCGCCGTCAAAAGCATCATCAAGTGCCTCAGCGATAACATTGAATCTAAGTGTATACCCGCTACCCTCCTGCATAAGAGGATATTCAGGATCTCCACCGTGGTAAGCCAGGATGTTATTAGTCTTGGCATTTACTGAGTAAGTGGTAAAGTTCACATAGTCTGGATCGTAGAAGTCCGCATCACCACGTAGAACGATAGCGTCATACTCTACAATCAGAGTACCAGACGGATCTTCCAGCATGATACCGGAGATAGTGTACTTAGGCGGCGTTCCTACTTCTGAGTTAGCCATAGGGGCAGCAGTACGAATACGCAGCCTGGTTTCATCAGGGCTGTAGATAGGGGCTGTTACTTCACACTTGTACTGCCACTCACCTATTGTATGAACGGCTGAAGGATGGATGTAACTAGATTTATCGTCAGCAAGACGAACACTAGCACTATTCTTATCATCGTAGTCACCCGTGAATACACCCTCATCAATGAAATCATAGAGTCCACTAGTCTCATTATGAGGACCGACAAAATGATCAAACTGAGCATCAATAGTCTTATCACCGATTGGATATAGCTTCTGAGCACATTCATAATCACCGAAGTCTCCTGACAGTTTATCTACGTAAGATAGACTGGTACTTAGGGAGGTGTCAATATTAACGTGCGGAGCGTAGATCGCAGTTAATCCAGGGTCTAGATCAAGATTTAGGGAGATACTAGACATAAGGACTCCGTTAACGCTTAGCTTCGGACTTGAGCTAACGTTTAGTCCTACAGAACAAGACATTGTTCTGACTCTAGTTGCGGTTATTGCAGCATCGAACGATGGGTCAACTGACACCTTCATATTAGCAGGATCAGCGACCAGCCTTGTATCTACATCAAAGCTGGGACTGATACTGATTGAAAGTGGTTTGACACATAGACATTCAATTGATGCTGTGTAATCGTTACTCATTAAGTTACCTTAAAGTCTTCTTTAGTCAATGTTACTTCCATTTTTCCTTGCTGGTTCAACTGACCTTTTTCGAACGACTTATTAATACCATGCATAACTACTGCAATAGCGGCATCATCGTTCATACCATTTACACCACCAACTACTTTAATAGAAAGTTCATGTTGTCCTGTGAACTGGAATCCTTTTTGTGCTATTTCCTTCAAACCTTCTACTGATGGCTCTAGCTTAGTGAATGCTTCCGCAATTTGATTAGAAGCTATTCCCATAGCATTTTCGAATGCCTTGGTAGTCGCCTGCATTTCAGCACCGATAGCGGAAAAATCAAATCTATTAAACGATTCAGCCAATCCCCCTAAACTGTTAATAACATTTAGAAGAGAGTCAGCCTGACCTCTAATTCTATCTTGTTCATGTGTACTATCTGAAATAGATGCGGCAGCACTACGACCTAGACCAGTAGAAAAAAATGCACCAGAGCTAATCAACCTATCTTCTATCTGCTGTGGAGTAAGACCGCCAGGACCTTGATTATCATTTACAGCACCTAGAATAGCATCACCAGAGAACCCACGAAGGCTACCACCTTGTCTCAGAATGTTAGCTGCGGACTGTCTCTCGAAGCCCTTAAAGAACCCTTCGATATCACCTGTTAATAGTGACTCAAAGCTAGACTTCTCTACGGCGTTCTTCTTCTTAGCTATATCTAGTTCATCCTTTAGAATATCCAGTCTTTGCTTAGAAAACTTAACCAGTTCCTGAGAAGTAGTTCTTAGTTCTCTAAGAGGATCATTACTCTGTCTATTAACTCCGTTACGTGTGTCATTGATTCTACTTCTGTTACGGACATCAGCGGCCTCTAATAGTTCCTTAGCCACACGACCAATATCACTCGCACTACCACTAGTCAAACCTGACACACCCGAATTTTCTGCGGCAATGTTGAACTGGTCTATTCTTCTACTTAATCTCTCTTGTGATGTTACTCTACCACGTAGACCAAACTCCACACCCTTCTTAGCAGTAAACAGTAGAAGGTCAATAGACTTCTGTTGTGCCTGTACGTATCTCTCATCAAGAGCACGTCTTTCCTCAGTAAACTTACGGATAACAGAGTTGTATTCAGCTTCTAGCTTAGCCCTTTTATCCATCAGAGGAAGCAGTTTATCTTCAACACTCTTACGTAGAGGCTTAAGTAGATTCTCAGAGATATCACTAATATCTCCACCGTCCGCAAAGATACCTGCGATCTTCTCTCTTAGTTGATCGTCTACGGTTACACTACTAAAGGAACCAATTACTCTTTTTAGTTCAGGATTACCGGCCCCTAGTGTACTAGTTAGTTCTTTACCAATCTCCCTAATGAAAGCGTCATCATCCAACGGTCCACCAGAGGTAAAGTCAGGATTCTGCTGTAGTCTAGCAAGAGCATTAGGTAGTTCTTGTTGAACGGCCCTAAATGCCTCGATAGAAGAAGCGGCAGTATTAGCCTGCTCCTGAGATCCACCAAACTGTGTAATGTTATCCTTGAACGCCTGAATAGATCTAGAGAAGTCTCCATCATCGATAAATCTAGCAGCACTCGTTAGAGACGCCCCTAGTATTCTTGATCCCTGACTAAACGCAGTAGCAGTACCCTTCTGTCTTTCTCTGAAGTTTGTAAAGGAAACACCAGCGGCATCCAAGGCCCCGTTTACATCCTGTAGACCGAAGTTCAGGGACTTAAGGAATTCCAGGTTAGCCCGTCTAATCTTCTTCTCGGCGTTGAAGATACTTTCCAGGCTTTGCCTTTGTTCGTCAGTTAGACCTTGTAGACTTTTAGCAAAACCATCAGACGCACCAATAACATCCTGGAATGATTTGTCTAGAGGAATGTTTCTAGCTATACCACTAATAGCCTGTGTAGATGACTTGAATATGTCAGTCTGTCTATCTTTATTGTCTTTCTTAAGGGCGTCTTGTTCTTTGGATATTCTAGCGTTCTTCTCCGCACTAGATTCCCCAACAAGTCCACCCAGGGTGAAAATATTTCTAGCAGTAAATGAACCAGTACCACTCTTGTTCTGTTCCAGGTCATTGATGGTTTGACGGTTAGCCTTTTGTACTTCAATGTTATTTAGGGCGTTCTTAGAAAACGCACTCAGAACATCCTTAGCATCAACCGCACCCTTCTTGAATTCATCCAGGGCCTTAGATGCTGCCAGAGCATTTTTCTCTTTATCTCTATCGGCCTTAGCGGCAGCAAACGCCGCCGTAGCTCTAGATTTTACAAGGTCAGCAGATTCACCACCAAATGCATGTAAGAAATCAAGAGTTGCAACAGCCGCAGTATCACCAAATAGCTGAATAATACCAGGTACTTCTTTTAGTACGGCGTACTTCTGTGCCTCTGCTTCATTACCTTTCTTGATAGCCTTTTCGTATTCTTGTTGAGCACCAATGAAACCGGAAATAGACTTACTAATAGCAGCAAAAGCTAAAGCGGTACCTGCAATTGGAGCCGCTATGGAACCAGCCGCACCAAGAGCACCAGCACTTCTTCCAGCTAATCCACCTGCGAATCTAGCTACTCTACCACCAATACCAGGGTTGTTTACTCTTACTCCAAATCCTGCACGACCAAACGCTCCCCTACCACTACCTTGAGAAACTCTAGTACCAGCATTTTGGAATTGTCTGAAGAATCCGCTGATACGGCCACTAGTAGCTGCTTTACCACCGGACAATGGATTGAATGCTTGATTAAGTGTAGATAGGCGATTTCTACTTAGTTCAACTCCCATGATCTGAAGACCAGCAACTACAGCCGCAATAGGAGTAAGCAAACCAGATAGACCATCAAACACTCTACTGGATATTGTGCTAACCTTATCGCCGGATTCATCTAGTGTAGTTGTCCAATCACTCAGAACTGCTGGTAGACTTTGTAGTAACAGAATTAGACCGAAACCACGACCTATGTTTCCTGCTCCACCAGCACCACCACCAACAGAACCACCACCGTTAAATCCTGTAACGCCGTGACGATTCATCATCTCTAAGTTGCCACGACCAATACGCTGAGCAGACTCACGGTTAATAACAAACTCACCAGGAGTAAGCATAGCTGGTACAGTGTCCTGCCCAGAAATACCACCACCAGAATTTAGGAATCTGAATGCACCCTTTACAGAACTGGATGATATAGCTTTACCAATAGAATTAGAAATACTAGCATCTGAATCACTAACCTTGAATTCATTAGGAAACTTAAAATCTGCTCTACCAAATAATTTACGTATATCCCCTTTTGCTCCAGATAAAGATCCCTTATTGAAGTCAAAAATCCCATCTTTGGATGAATCTTGAATAGCGTTTTTTGTAATACGTCTAACAAAAGCTTCAAAGAAATTACCCTTAATTGATCCTAAAGCAGATTTAGAAACCAATTTATCAATTGGAATACCTGCTGCTTTAGGATCGAATTCTGTCCCTCTGAATTTAGAAGTAGCCTTACTAAATAGTCCAGTTAGACCTCCAACGATATCATCCTGAAATATTTCTCTACCTTCAGGCTGTAAAAATGTAGCTACACCTCTTGTTTTTAGTTTTGCTCCACGGGCAATATATGATTTAATTTGCCTTGGGTCACTTATCTTATCGTTAGGATTCTTTCTATTGATTGATGATATTAAAGCTTCCTCCAGTTTAGCCTTACCAATATCACCAGATTCTCTAAGAACATTTCTGATGGTTGAAGATATATCGGTTCTATTACCTTCTAGGAAGGAAACACCAAACAATCCACTATAACTACCTCCAGTAATTTGATTTTTCTTATTCTTACTAGAAGAACCCCTCTGAGCTTGAGCCGCAGTTACTCCTAATGCTGAATCAACTGCTGTTTTACCAAAAGCACTACTAAGTTGACTTCTCTTAAAACCTCCACTGATAGCCTCAGTAAGAGTAAGACCTTTAGTTTTACCAACTAAAGATCTACCATCCTTATCAAGACTACCATAATGCCCCCTATCACCATGTACTAATCCACCAGCAGCAAATTTGTTTTCATTCATAGCAGCCAGAGTACCAGCACCAATCTGGTTTACACTGTCCTTACTAATAACGAATTCACCTGGGGTAAGCATAGCTGGAACGGTATCGCCGTTACCACTACCTGGGACCATACCACCGCGATTAAAGCCAAACACTCTACGTAGACCACCAGCACCTGCAATAGCACCTCTACCAAGAAGGCCACCAGCAAGAATAGGAAGTAGGGGCTTAAGTGATTCCAGAACTTTAGCGAGACTGGAAGCTAATTCAAGGGAACTCTTAACCAGTGTACGGAATGTACCGGTTTCAGCAAAACTACGAACAAGGGCAATCCACTCTTCCCTTAGCTGAGCAATCTGTACAGCAAGAGATTTCTGAGCGGTTTCAACATCTTTGTCAAGTGAGTTACTACCCTTCTTAGCAACGTTATAAGCTTCCAACGCAACTTCAGACTGTTGGATAAGCGGGATAACCTTACCGATCTGACGGAAACCACCAAGTTCTTCAGCGATCTGAACGAACTTAAGGTCACCCTGTTCTAGTCTGGAGAACTCTTTACCAAGAGCCTGAACAGCCTGGAACGGACCAATAAACTTACCATTCAAGTCAGTTAAAGACACACCTAGTTCTTCAAGGAACTTAATAGTAGTCGGACGCTGAATTCTGGTAAGAATAGTTCTCAAACCAGTAGCAATAGATTCAGCAGATTCACGAGTGGTTGAACGCACAGATGTGAATAACGCGATCAGTTCATTTAGACTACCACCGGCAGAACTAAATACACCACCGACACGACTAACAGCACCAATAAGGTCAGAGGATTCTACCGCGAACTTACCAGCCACAGCATTGATAGCACCAAGCTGACCCTCAAGTGCCTGAGCACCCTGGCCGAACTGGTTGAATACCGCGATAGCACCTTCGGTAGTCTTCTGAATATTTTCAAATGTCGGAGCAAGGTCCGTCTTTGCAAGAGCCTTTAGGGCGAAGGTAAGGTCATTAGCTTTGAAACCCGCCTGAGATAGAATTCTACCTACATTAGCTAGTTCCTGAGAAGACACACCAAGAGTGACAGATAATCTAGTAATCTCCGCTGTTAGTCCCTGAAGGGATTTTACGGACTTACCAGTTACCTGTGCAATCTTGTTGATTTCTCTCTCGAACTTAATGGCCTCATCGACCGCCGTAGAGAGCTTGTTACTAAGCAGCGTAACGGCACGAGTAGCAATACTAAAAGCGGCGAATCTACGTACCACAACCGCAAACGATCTGCCTAACGCATTCGCATTGTTGTTGAGGTTTCGAACCGCCGTATTAGTTTGATTGAGTTGCCTCTGAACCTGAGCCTGACCAGTTACATTAACTCTGACATTGACATTACCCAGTTGCCTCTGGATCTGTCTGACCACCTGTGCAGTATTGGTCGGTGCCTGTAACTGAATCTGTGCATTTAACACAAATCTGGACATTTAGTTAACCCCTAATAGGGAACTATGTTTATTCTTCGCCACTTACTATCTTTTTAGACCTACCCCTTTTCTTAGGGGCGGTCTGGTACTTACTCTTGTCGAGCATGTAATTACCGTGCTCGTCTATAGGATTACCTTCTTTGTCAGTTGGGTTGCCATCATCGTCAACGTACTGACCTAGGTTGTTGATCCTTCTACCGCCAAGGTCTACCATCTGACCCTCTTTGTTTACGATATTCAGATCTTCGTCTACTAGCTCGAATGTTCGAAGCCAGTTATTCTCTGGTAGGTTAGCTTCAAACTCCCTGTCCAGTCCGTACATGGATTCTGCTAACTTAGCAGCACCAGCAGCGGCTAGTGGGTCATCAGCCTTTTGGTTATATTCTTCTAGGGAGTTATAGATCTTTTTCGTGTTTGACTCGTCATAAAGACACTGAGAAACCAAATGATCGAACCTTGCGTTATCGGCTAATGCCTCGGCTGTGTTAGCTTCCATGCTCACCTTAGTGGCTAGAAGGTCACGAAGTTCAAGTCTCTTTTTACGAATCTGGATAGCGAGTTCTTTACCGGCCTCTATGGATCTATTTTCTTCAGATAGATACAGATCCTTCTCCAGTTTACCAATTTCCAGAACCTTATCTTCCTGTAGACCCTTTTCTTTCTTGGTCCAAATACCACGCTTCTCTAAAAGAACATCTAGTTCCTTTTTGGTTAGAATGCCACCCTCCATAATGCACTCGTTCCATCTTTTCGCCCTAAGCATATCCGCCTTAGCGATCTGATCCCTTGTGGGATTACGCACAAAGATTTTTACCTTGTGACCCTTTTCCACTTCTACTTCAATGATGTTCTCGTCACTCATTATTCCTCATCCTTATTAAAAGAAGATCTTGGCTTCATTGGGATATCCATGTGATATTTCTTCCATTCCACCTCGTATTGATTAAGCTCGGCATCCACATTTCTAGCCTGAGCATTCCCTTTGTCAAAAATTTCTGACCTTAACTTCTGGAACTGCACATAGAACTCAGCTTGAGCGTCTGTTAGTTCGCCGTCGTCTGCTGATTCCCATAGAAAACCCAAGTGTTCCTCAATAGAAGAAATCGCCCCAACCATAGTAGTTTGAATCTTCTTCTTGACTATCTTAGACAGTCTGGTCTTTGAGTCTTCCTTGTACTTATCATTCCTTGCCTTCTTGAAGTCGGCCTTCTGCTTTAGCAGTTTACTGAAATCATCCATTGTTAAATTTTCCTTTATACTGTTCGTGTTGCTCTCTTACGATTTTAAGTCTCTCGTCTGGGAAGTCATGTTGGTTAACAACACCCTTATCCTGAATGACTTGCATTCTTTCAGACTTGATACGTTTTGCGTTAGGGTCATTCATCTGATTTACACGATCAGCACCTTGTTGGTCCTTAACCATGATGAATACCTCGTTCGCATTTGCTGTGTTAGGATTGGAATCAAGTTCCGCCTCTAATCGTTCTCTTTCTCTTTTTCTCTTCTGAAGAATGAACCAACCGTCTAACATGTCATCATCTTCTAATACGTCTGTAGCAGGAGCCTCTGGGGACTCATTGATGTTGTCATATGTCTTAGACCAAATAATCAGATTTCTTTGGTCACTGTTCAACTCTCTGTCATTATCAGTAAATAACTTAGAGAGTCCATCCTTAACGAGATACCAGGTTGTTGTCCACGGTTCTGATCTACTTAACTGTCGAATTATCTTTTCATCAAGGAGTTCGTGACAGTACATGAACCAGACCGTTTTAACATCCCTCATTCCGAAGTCAAACTTCTCTTTTCCTACATATGAGCAATTACTGATAAGGGAAATACTCTTAGCAAGTAATGCCTGCCCCTCACATGTGTGCTCTTTGTAGGTCGCCTTTTGATTATGAAGGTCGAGAAGCTGTTTCTTACCGGCGTTTAGGCCTCTTCGGATTTGTTCCTTCATATCGTTATTGAAGCGATTCTCATAGATCCCTACCTGACATCTTTCAATGTCTGTTGGTAGAGCCTTTAGTTTGTGTTCTTTATCGGCGGTCCACACTTCCTGGTCAACAAGCCTGTTAAGCATGTCTGCCTCAGTAGGTATGCCGTTGTCAACACACTCTTGATACACTTTAAGGTATGCGGCGTTTGCCTCTAGTTCGTCCTCTATAGTAGGCCCGTAGACCTTGATTTCCAAACTATGATACTTGACCACATGATAACCTGAGCGTATCCTTGATATAAAATACTCCCGTTCATGATGGTTCATAGTGCAAACCTCAAGACGGGAGTATCAGTATTCATTTTGGTTCCTTGTTCGTCCTGGGAGAGATGTTATGTATCTTAGATACTGTTGAATCCGATGTAGTCTCCAGACCACTGTACATCAAGGTCGTTGAAGTTAGTGAAGGAGTAGGTTGTAGCCACGTTACCACCAGTAGCGTCACCACCACCGTAAGATACGGAAGTTAGACGGTTCTTGCTACCAAGGTCAAAAGCGTGTCCACCACGTAGTTCGAAGAACATGCTGTCTTCACTAGTGTTGTCACCAGATGACTGGGTTGCATATAGTGCTGGGTTACCACCTTCATACGCGAATACAAAGTCACCAGATGTGGTTATAGCTTCAATTTCACATGTTACTTCAATCGGGAAACCCGCTGGACGGTAGTAAGGTGTCTTACGGCCAAGTTCCAGAATGTCTTCACGAGAGAAGTCAGTTGAAATTGTAATGTTCTGAACGTGAATGATAGGATCATCGTTACCATCTACACCATTACCAGGAGTAGTCCCAGTGATACCATGAATGGACGCTGGGAAGATACACTTGGTCATAAGAACGTCTTCACGACGCTGAATACCACCGGATGGAGCAGAACCATCTGCTGGACCACGAGCTAGTGGAGAGTCCAGGCCATCGAATTCGTTAGCCATTGTATCGCTAATCTTAACATTGGCACCAGTTAGCCACTGCTTGTTGTTACCTACAAGGGTAACATTTTCTGTGCAGAAACCTTCAACTGGAATGGTATAGGAGATAGATCCAATATACATACCGGAGCAGTATACTTCAACCTCTGCCTTACCACTGTTCTCACTAGAACCAGCGATGTTGTTGTTTTCTTCTGGGAAAATACCAATACGGAAGTCACACTGCTCTTTGGAACGACCAACAAGTCCAGATCCAGCCGCAGCGGCACCTTCAACGCCAGTAGACGCCATATGATAGATTAGAGGATAACCATCGATAGCTTTCTCGACAGTGATCTCTACATCTGGCGTACCTTCGATATTTTCATAGATTTCAATCTGACCAAACTCAAAAGCTTGCTCAGGGTTGAAAGTTGTGTTTGTACTTAGGGACTGTGCACCGTGTACCATGTTCCCGGTGCCCCAGGAAGCCAAACCGGCCTCACCAATAGCAACAGACTGGCAGGAGTACAGAATTCTCTTATTGCTTGACATAAGTCTCTCCTTGATTTTGAAAAGATACTGATATTGTATTATACACTAAAAACACTAGATATTCAGTTTTATACCCTCAGTTGTGAATCTAACGATACCACCCCAGACATTACTGGAGTAAGAATCCATACTCTGGACACTAGTTTGGGTAAGCCTAAGTTTACCACCATCGTGTTGAGCCACTAAATCAGGGTATCTCAGGGCACCAGAGACAGGTGCTCCTGTAATGACATCCAGTGGATAATCACCGCTATTTATAGCGGTATTCTGATCGATGAGATGTATAGTCTTATCATTCTGTAAAGAAACAATATCAACTAACTTATCTCTGGTCATCTTATCGGTAGCAAGACAATGGAACAATACATCTGTATATACCCACTGACCTCCACCTAGTTGAAATCCTGCAAATCTCCGTCTTGGAACCACCTCAATCGCAATAGCCGGAAGCTGAACTCTTGATTCTGGTGGAATATCCCAATCGCCTTCTTCTAGTTCCTGAAAATCTGATACGGGCTGGAATGCGTTAGTTTGTAACCTTCTCAGCCAAGGTATGGCAGCGGCATAAGTTACCTCGATCTCATGATAACTATGTGCGACCTGAACCGTCGAACCAGTCGGAATGGCAGTGTCAAAAACCACCCTTCCTTTTTGATAATTTATGGAGTGGGCATAAGTGCCCGTCACGTTATTTGGATAAAAATCTCCGTCCACGTAGACGCCTGAAATCCCTGGATTTGTATGGTCTGTGCCAACTAGAGGATTCGGGGAATAGGTAATCCCACTCTCCCACAACCAATTCTTGTGAAAACCTTCCCACACCTGACCACTATTGAAGTGTTTAGCAGATGAAGAAAGTGCCAGTTTACTAGCGTCTATACCATTGATAGCAGACTCACCGAAACTTACATTTCGATAAGCACCTTTTTCTAATAGGCCCCAACGGAAATACTCTATAAGACCAGCCTGAATATCTAGATTCAGAGTGGACTCTTTGTAGTCCCCAAAACCTTTTAGCTCACTAAAGTAGTTAGACATAATAAACCTTAAGTAAATAACTGCTGAACTAGAGTAGTCATTTCTTTTTCTCTTGTTACAAGTGCTCTGGTAATAAAGTTGTCGTCAACAGTACCAGCAAAGTTAGGATGAATTCTCCAGCCAACACCACCTGTCATAGTACCACCGCCAGATCTACCGCCTCCATCTGGAGTATACTCATAACCAATAATGATTACTCTGTCACCTTCGAACAGCAACCAATTTAGCCATTCAAGAACGGCCCCTTTATCAGTTAATACTGTTCCTTGAGGAATACCTAGTACGGCCCTAAAGTCTTTAGGTTGTACGGCGATTTCTACGCGACCCTTTAGATTCTTAGTAAAAGGAACGGCCTTGATCTCTATTGATTGAGCAACGGCGTCTATGATAGCATCTGCGGCTGTATGACCCTGACCGGGTAATAGACCAAATTGTGCATGAAGACTGAACGGAGATCCCTCCGTTTGTAAACTCACCATTTCTGGTTGACTTACCAACCATGCTCTAATAGACTGTTTAAGATGAGTAGCGAACCTTTTAGAGTTAGTCTTGATACGTTTATTCATTTCCTCCGCAATGGCGGCATGAATATCTTTTTTGATAGTCGCTATAGAGTCAACTAGCTTGATACTAATTGTCATATTCTCTCCATGAATGCCGCGAAGTATCTGTCTTTTCCAATCCCTACTGGGAACGGCTCTTTGTACAGTTTGTATCTCTGACCCGCAAAATATGAATTACCACTAAGGGGAATGAAAGCCTTAGCTTCACGGATCTTTGGAAGATCAGACTGGTAACCAATAATCTGAATAGCATTATCGGGTACTACGAAATCTTTAGTGGGCTTCTGAAAGTCCTTTGATTCCCAGTACACCTTGATTGTGATATTCTCCGTTACCTCTACTTCTTTGTATGTCTTGTCATCTCTTTTGAACTGGGTTGGACCCATACCATACATGTGTGCGTGAAGGTTGTTAACCGTAGGTGCATCGAAAGTATTAGACACAACCTCTCTCTTTTCAACAAACACTAGCTGGCATACAACGCCAAACATGTCTGTAGAAATGGTTGCATCGATTACTTCCTTGTACTTTGCACGTACACCTGTAGGAATCGCTAGAGACATTATACACCCGATCCAGCATAGTATGCCCTGTCATCGAATCTGTTAGTAAGATTAGTCTCGATCTCACCCGATGTCTGTACGACATTTATGCCACCCTGTTGAGCGGAAGTGAGTTTCTGAGCGGTACCATGAATATTGACAAAAGTCGTCATGCCACCGTTATTACTAACAGCAGTTACAGAACTGGCTGGTTTTACTACGTCTGCCATTATTTACTCTCCAATGTTAAATTAAGGCACCAATTGACCAAGGATACCGCTATACCAATTTGTGCCATTAGAAATTAGTAATACGTTGTATAAACCTGAAGTGCTGAAGGCGAATGCTCCCTCTTGAGCAACAGGAATGTCTCCCGTAGCTTCGGCAATACTTGCGTACTTAGGAGTCACTAGTAAACCACTCGCATCAACTATTGTGCGTTCTGTACTTGAATCTACACCACTATTTGTTACCATACCAGTGTTGCTAAGTCTAATATCTCCGCTTACACTAGTAACGTTTACTCCACTATTGAAGACAACATCACAGTTGAACTCAATCGCCCTTAGATCACCACTACCAAGGGCCTGTGTTGTAATCTCGAAGTTACCAAATCTATTACCTGAAACGGCGAGTCTTTGATAGTTGTCGTATGTTGTAGGTGCAACACCAGAGTTTACACCAGCAGAGTATAGGAACAACTGACCGGTCTTTTCACCGCGTTCAATGTTGGAAATCCATGTACTGGTTTGATTCCAAGGTGTTCCAAGGAAACCGCAGTAAGCGGCCCCTGAAGTATATGCATTGATACCATTCTGAGTGATTCTGGTTGTGATTGGATTGCTAGTAGATCCTCTAAAGAATATAGGACCATTGATGTAGTTCAGTCCACCAGCAGCATTACCCACGTTAATAGTTTGAACACTTAATCCAGAACCACCGTGAATTTGACCGGATACACTGATACCAATTCCGGCACTTGTGTTCCATCTGTTATTAGAACCCTTCCATACCCACTGCTTATCACCAGACGCGGCAGTAGTTGAAAGCACAGTAAGACCGGCATCGTTAAGCTGACTCTCGTCATATACGGCGGTACCACTTAGGGAACCAAGTTCAATCTGCTTATCGAGTACAGTTACTGTAGCGGAGTCTATGTAAGTTACATTACCCTGTACATCAAGATTTCCCCCAATAATCACATTACTTCCGAAGGTGGCTATACCATCTACGCCAAGCGTACCAGAGGTAGACCAGTTACCGCTACCAACCATGTTACCACTGATACCTACAGTACCATCTACATCCAGGGTGTATACGGGGATCTGCTTGTTAACACCAAGTCTATTATTAGTAACATCCCATCTTAGATAATTATCGAATTGATAAATACCACTACTTTTGTAAACAGAAACGGAACCAATATTCGCATTATTATACTGTTTACCATAATGGAATGATAGATCTGGAATATCACCAGAAGTAAGAAGTCTGAATGTAGGGTAATCGGAAACGCACCCACAAGAAGAAAGCGGTCCCGCAAATACTGCTGTTGGAACCTGTTTCTCAAGTTGTAGTCTTTCATCAACCTCACCACTGAGGGAAATAATTCCATCAAGACCTGTGACTGTATCTGCAATATTGCGTAAAAATGGCTCAGTCTGACGACCACCGGTAGCACTAACACCAGAGAACATAATACCGGAATCGCCCGCGATAAAACCAGAAGCTCTGATATGTGATTCCGTTTCTGTTCCACCTAGATCAATAGTGTAAAGTGGGTCTACTCTACGAACCCCCATTCTTCCCCTGGTTGAATCCCAGATGAAATTGGAGTCATAGTTTAGTGTGTGAGCGTTATTCCAAAAAGGAATACCACTCTTGGCCGGTTGGGTGTCATTTGGGAGAGCGGAGATTACCGAATACTTACCTGGATAAGTAACGAATACCTCTTTTACACCCGCACCAAAATTCACCCGGTTGTTACTGTTTGTGGACTGGTATGGATACCTTGAAATAACGGCGTCACTACCGCTGGTCAATAGCTGACCAGAACCCACTTCATAATTACTGTTATCTCGGATGCAGTAGAATACCGTACTATTGAACGGAACAATACCACTAAAGGCACTGTACCCAGTAGCGGCACCATCCAACTGGAAATTGCCTGTACCGGTAGAGTGACTAATCTCTTTTATTCTGTCTTTTAGTACAATTTCTATGGACATTTATTTACCCTTAAGAGATAGTTGGAACGGTACCTGAAGTTTCATTTGGCTGACGACCATACACTACGAAGTCATTGATTTCAGCGTCAACATATTCGCCGTTGTCGTTTCTAACAACAAAGGTGCAGCTTCTCAACTGACTAGAGTCATCACCAGATCTAGATACACATGCAGCCGTGTTAATATCAAAGTCTTCTGGAGAACCACTGGCTGTAGTCGCATTAGATAGTGCAGACACAACGTAGTTATTATCCGCTAAGGCACCACTAGTGAAAGTGATAGCAAACTTACCTGTGGCAATCTTACGCACATGCTTAATATTGTAGTAGGATCTGATATTAGTTCCACTGGCATCAAAGTTCAAATATGCCTTAGCAGTACCCTTGAAGGTATCCACAAAAGAATTATCCTGGAACTTTATAGCCCCGCCCTTGACTTCAATGGTTTCTGTACCACTGGCATTAGGGGCGAACTTAAAACCTAAACCGGTACCAGAAGCACCGATAACGTTATTACCAATACCCAGGTTACCAGTCATTACTCGACCGGCTTTAATACCACTAATGGATACATACTGAGTATGAGGATCGCCCGTGGTTAAACCACCTAGGCTATTATGCTGTAGATTTCCTACACCCAAGAACGGCTCAACTTGACGTGAAGATGAGTTATTAGGGGCGTTGGGGAACATGATGCCAGACTCTACATTTAGAGTACCACCAGCACTACCAATCTTCTTTAGTCTTACATCGTTATAGAATGGGTATTTAACGTCCATATCGCCACTACCAACAATAGCGACCATAGAAACGATTAAGTCTTCTATGGGTACTCTAATGTCTTGAGCGGAAATATTACCGGCGTTATTGTCAGCCCAGTCTGTGTTTACTGAGGAAAAAATAGATCCTGAGTCTCTTACTGTAGCCATTTATCTCTCCTACTGGAACCTATGGTTTGAGTTATTAGTGAATGCGTCTGAACCTGGACTATACGGCGTTAGAATAGCCTGACCTGCAACACTGTCCCCAGCACGGTACTGGAACAGAGTTTCCTCAAACTTGTCACACAGGTTCTTGTACAGCTTGAGTAAAGTATCGGTTACACCACGTAAGTCAATAGCAGATGGGCCGTCTTTGATAGAAATAGCGTTACCGCTTTCTTTACGGACTTCAGATCCCACAATTATGCACGCCGACTTCAAACTAATAAGAGCAACAAATGGATCATCCTTAGTTGCAGTATCAGTCGGATCTGGGGAAATGCTACATCCTTCGATATCTATGGTGTATGTGTTTGTAAAATTTGTGTTTGTGTTTACCAGCATAGCAGCCGTCAGAACGGTAGTTTCAATTCTCGTATCTGAGTAGGTGTAACTAGTAGAATCAGTGTCACCTATAAGCTGCCTTACTACGGCGATTGTATTACCTTGCCAAGACATGATTACCCCTTATAGGTTACAGTGAACTTTGAATGTACCAACGGCGGTATTGAACGTACCACTCGGAATACTGACCTTACCCTGAATCTTGTAAAGACCAGGTTGATCCAGGTCACCAGATACAATGTCATAATACATGACCCCAGACGTAGAACTACCATCACCAATAACCGAAGCGGTTCTGGTAACGATGGAATCATCTGGCTTCTTGAGTGTGATCTCTCTCAGACTGGCTGCGGAGATATCAACGGCTACATCGTCATCAACGATGGTTACCTTCAATCTAGTGCCGATATCATCTACTTGAATTTGACTAGGCATATTAGCTCTCTAGGGAGGTTGTACGAAGTTTATCTACTGGTAAGGTAAAAGCTACCTGCATCTGGATAGATAGGGTAGTTGGATCTTGTTGTTGTACGGGCATCAGGAAAATCTCTTCCAGCCCGTTATGTGTCTTCACCATTTGTATGGTAGACGATATCGGTAATGTACTAATAGCCTGTGAGGAAAACATTAGATCTCTCCTGGTGTGGGATTTGCTTCCCACTCATCTACACATTTCTGTACGTATTCGAAAATATGCTTTTCTACCACTTTCTGTCTGGCATACCCAAACTTTACTTGTTGACCTTCGAGTTCGCAAATTGCGTCCTCTATTCTTTCAGCATCCTTAGAACTTACGTACACTGAAAATCGCCTATACATCATAGTCTTTCTACGTTATTATACACTTTTTAAGCTAAGTGTCGAGAAATAGTAAGAACTTACCCATTTTTCCGTTATCATCCCCGCCCCCACCACCGCCACCTGTGTTTGGATGATCGATGAATAGTTCTGGTGTGATATCCGCGTTAATCCCCCAGTCATTAACATTAGTAGCAAAACCCTCTAATACAAGAACTATATTGTTACCTGTAGACCAACCTCCCCTATCCACAATTTCTTGTAATACAGAGGTTACATCGATAGATATGGTAGTTCCGTTAGGAGTGTTGTTATCTAAGTTGACTACCGCCGTTGTTGACGTTCTATTGGAAATATTAGAAGCACCCGTCGTCAAGTTTGATGCCGTATCTGAGTCATCTCCCCATAGGTCGCATTCCCCCTCAGTGTCTGCATTAACCCCCAGGGCCAGAATAGCCTCTGTAACCGTCTCCCCCTGATCCAGAACAATACTGTCGAACTGCATAGCGAACAGTTTACCATCATCATCGATATTTACGGTCCCTGTAGGATTTAATGTAACCGTCCCCCCATTTTCTTCCGCAGTAGTCGCTGGAGTGTATGACTCATCGTAATCAGTAGTCTCATCCTCGTAGGTGTACTCAATGTACATAGCAGCATAAATGTGGCTGCCGTCACCCTTAGCTAACGAGGGGGAGGTGACTACGCATGATGGAGTTATGTTTGAGGAAGCATCTATGTATAACCCTGACCATGTGGTATGGAACCAAGACCCAACATTCCCCGCAGAAGAAGATGACCCCAAGGCAGTACTAAATGTAGTCGCAAATGTAAGATCTCCATTATTAGTACCACTTCTGTATCTCCATAGCTTAATCTCAGTAATACGGCGATTCGCCACTCCTGTAATAGTAGACCAGTGCATAGTGGTACTATGTGCCCCTGGATCATTATCATAAATGGTCTCGGAACTGGGAGTAGTAGTAGGAGTTGTAGGTTGCCTTACACCGTCATCTACAGCAGTATAGTCGCCTGAGTCAAATCCATCGGCTGTTGTACTGGTAGGATCAATGTATGTTGTAGTTGGCATTACACGCCCCTACGAATTCTAGGAGGTCTGTCCTTACCGCGACCTTCAAACTTGTTATCGTACTGCTTGTTCTTCTCTTTTCTATTAAATATGAGTAGACGCCTATCGGGTTTCATAATATCCCCATCCACCTCATGACATATACGATCAATAAAGTCAGCAAAGTCCGCCATGTGTTCAGACTTATACTCAGGTGCTTGAGTAGCAGACCACTCAGTAATACCAAGGGTATCTAATTCAACTCTTAATTTTTGAATCATTGTCTTACACCAATCAGAAGGATTCCCCTCTGGCGATGGTACACCCACAACTATACGTGCATGAGTGCCGTCTCTTGTAATTTTGTAACACAATGCTAGTCGGAAATTACGGCTACTCCAGTACCACATGACGTGATCTTCCCTCTGTAGCTTAGGCATAAGTTCATCTATGTGTTCAATGTAATCCTCACACTCTTCTAGCACAGCCTTAAATCTAATGTTATTAATACCTTTTTCAGCCCTTAACCAAGTCATTATCTTACTCCTGACATAATTACACAACCGTCATAGTACCCACCAGAGGTACATACAAATCCAAACCAATCCGCATGATTCGCCACACTAGATAGTGTAGGTGCGGACCCATTTTCCCACTTGATATCACTAAACCATGTAACGGTTCGTGACCCTGTACCATCCTGCTTCAATCTAAGCATGAACTTCTGACCAGATGCCGCATTACTTACGGCGATTGTACGATTACCACCAAGGGTTGCCATATGAGTGTTACTATCATTCATATTGAACGTAATAGTAGCACCATCAGCTTCAGTATTGATTTTAGTCTTAATAGCTTTATCTACCGTAAGACCTTCAAGAGTACCACTACCACCGTTAGAAGAAACATGGAATGTAGTACCTACTAATTCTACACCAGACCCTGCTGTATAGGTAGTATCATTATCCACAAGGGAATCAAGTTGCCCCTGGAAGTAACCACTGTTTGCAATAGGAACACCGGACTCCGTCCAATGAAATACTGTACCAACAAGTTCCATGCCGCTTCCAGCGGTGTATGTGGTGTCATTATCAGGAAGACCAGCTATCTTGGTTTCAAAATAACCAGAGTTAGCAATTGGAATACCTGACTCAGTCCAGTTAAACTCAGTACCTACTAATGTTAAACCAGATCCCGCAGTATATGTCGTATTTGTATCGGTTGTAACATACCCTTGAGCAGCAACCCATCCAGAAACTGCAATATCTCCAGCAAGCATAGCTCCAGAATCAGTAAAATGAAATACATTACCTACTAGTGCCATACCGCTACCAGCAGTGTAGGTTGTATCATTATCTGGTAAACCTGCTATCTTTGATTCAAAGTATCCAGAATTTGCAATAGGAATACCGCTCTCAGTCCAGTGAAAAGTTGTTCCAACTAAACTTAATCCACTACCTGCGGAATACATTGTACCACCAGCAGCAGCAATACCACTAATGACAACTCCGCTTTGTGAATTGGCAAGTATATCTGCTGCGAACGTATTAGTAGCGTGAAACACTCCACCTTGAAGAGTTATACCAGAACCGGAAGTATAAGTTGTATCCGTATCTGTAACAGTCTCGGTTCCACTAGTCATAGCTGTTATATGACCATTAGAATCCAGGGTAATGTTTTGTATATAGGTTCGCCCAGTATTAGAGGAACTACTAGCTGCTGAAATTGATGGATGTTCTTTTAGATACACACTTTCTGCATATCCAGAGTTTGCAATCGGAACTCCAGATTCTGTCCAGTGAAAAATAGTTCCCACTAGAGACATACCACTACCCGCTGTATAAGTAGTGTCTGTGTATGAGGTTAAAAATGTACCTGCGGCCCATCCAGATATAGCTACACCGCTTGCACTATTAGCAAGAATATTACTAGAATAATCTGTAGTATGAGCAGAAGCAATACCGGAAACCACTAGTAAGTCAGCACTTACGTTATTGATTTGTCCAGAAGCATACGCTGCTTGTCCAGAGGTTGGTTGTAGACCGAGAAATGCTTGAGACTGAAGTCCGTTGGAAAACACAACTCCACTAGTAACTGTAAGTGCGGCCATACTACCGCTACCCGCCGTGGATAGTGCAGTACCAATTGTAGGAACACCCACAGTAATACCATTCACCTTACTGCCAGTTAATAGGTTTGTACTCTGGTGCGTAAGAGTAAACCCAGTAGCATGTTTGATTTCGAAACTACTAGTCGCCGTAGCATTCAAACCAACACAACCATCCTCACCACAAACGTAACCATATGTAGGGGGCTGATCATTATACGTAGGGCTATTTTTTACACCAAGTCTCCATTTCGGAGAGCTAGTTGCATCAGTATATAGGGCGATTGTTCTGTCGTAAGCATCATCGACATACGCCTGAAAGAAGTTACCAGATGTCGTTCTGATGAACGTAGTCATCTTACTACCATACGGCGTAATATTCAAGTTGCCGCTAATGGTTACATCATTCAAATTCATGTTATCTGGGAAGACAAGTCCACTATTAGCGGAAAGGTCAAGAAAACCAGATGCATTTGTAAATACGGTTCTATCTGCTGGATAAGTACAGAACACTGTACTCAAACCCTGCATATTGATTTTAACCCCTCCAGCAGATGACTTCAAAACGGTATCTCTAGTAAGTGTTCCGGCGTTACTGTACGTACCGATTCCTACTTCCCATCTACCGTAGTTTTCAACACAGTAGAAAGTCTCATTACCATCACCAATAGCACTAAAACCCTGAAAGCCACCGAACGTCCCACTTAGGGCGATGGTTCCAGAGCCAGTAGTTGCTGTGGTTTGTTTTACTCTATCTGCTAATACAATAGCCATGTTTGTTACCTATAAATAAGGTTAGCCTCTTTTATGAAGGACGCTATTAGTTCTTGATCGACCCCTACAGACTTAAAATGTTCTATTACGGGCTTAGTGTCTAATCCCAACTCATTAAACTCTAGCATGTAGTTTCTAAACTTGTTTATGTTAGTCAACGGATATTTTACTCCGTTTGGTCTATTGAAACGATGTAGCCACTTCAGCCAAGATAGATTGATGCACTTACGACCAGCCTGTCTGTATTTCTCGTGTATATATCCTTCTTCTCCACCAAACCCCCTACAGTAATGATTAAATCCAAGCCAAGATTCTCTTCTTACAAAAAAGATACCAAGACCCTGAGATGGTATTTCGAATTCTTCCGAATCAGACCATCCAACATTACTATATCCATGTTTCACGAGGGATTTCTTCCACCCAAAAGATGAAAGTGTAGGATATTTTTTATGACACTTAGTGCAGCTATCTATAGTTTCTTGTTTCACTAGTGAACGATATGTTATACACTTATTAACAGGAACACCAGTGAAATACTCTCCACACTCACATTTGAAACAACTTCCCCACTTACCCCACATTCCAGAACTCCAGTCTAAATTAAAGTGGGTTGATATACCTTTCATATCATCTGATACTAGAGGGCCAGTATATAAATCATTGGTATTAGGGCGATCCATCATTAGCTCGAACAGACGTTTAATAACTTTAACAACTGGACATAGCATAACGTGACAATCCATCACTAGAACAAAATCTCCTGACGCAACTTCTATTACTCTGTTTCGAGTATATGAAGTCCCAACATTTTCATTACACTTTACTAGCCTAATATCGTTAGTGGTTGGAAGATTATTCTTAAGGAATCTCTCAAGCACCTTACCATGATTACTCTCTGGGTTGTTATCTACGACCACGAACTCTATGAAATCCAGAACCTCTGCATTCCCTGAAAATACCAGTTCCTTGCGTATGTTCTGTATTGTAAAATAAGCTCCGTCATAATCATCATAATGAGCCATACCAATTGTTAGTCTCGGTACTTTTCTTCCCATAATCATTTGTATTTCCTTTTTCCTTGTTTTTTATTTAGGATCGCAACAGTCACAAAAGTCACGCATATACTCTGAAGTATAAGAGAATCTAGGAGGACCATCACATGACGGAGGTTCTATCGTTCCACCAGTAAATCCAAAATTAATGTCGCCGCCACTACAGGATAAACCGGCCCCTCCAACAATTGCCCATTTACCTGAATTTGGATTAGTATTTATATCTGGGGTTTCAAAGGCCATATTTGGATCACATGACACTTGTACATGTAAATAATCTTCGGTTGGCCCGCATGGTAGATAATCATCATACTCCCAAATTGGTGGGTTGTCTTGTATCTTAGTGAATGTAATTGCTTGACTATATGGACATCTATGCGGAGAAGCAAAAACTAACCAAGTTCCATTCCATGTAGCTTCACCGTCCCACTGACAACAGTCACCCGGATCTGGTGTAGTAGTAGTAGTATCTGTTGTGGTTGGTGTTGTAGTTGGAGTTGTTGTAGGTGTTGTGGTAGGCGTTGTTGTAGTTGTGGTGGTTGAAGTAGTTAATGTAGTTGTAGTTGATGTTGATGGGCATACAGTAGTAGTAGTATTAGGTAAAGGATATGGTGGACCACTTGAACATGTACCACTAGGAACCCATAGTGGATTATAATACTCATTACACTGTTTTTCAGTCAGGTTCTCAAGACATAATGTTCCTATCGGACGAACCCCACTAGTGAATCCGAAGTCAGCAACCTTAACAATGTTCTCGTATAAACTACCAAAACAAATTCTATCACCACTACCATCAACTACTAAATTAACAGGTCTTCCATTTGGGGGAATTAAGCTCTCGTAAGACTCTCCGTTGTTCACCCATGAAGCCCCATTCCTTGTAACTCTTAACACCTTTCCTATATTATTGTACCATCTACCAAATACGGCGACAGTACCGTCCTCGTTCATGTCTGTTGTTCTGTGCAACGCACACATAGTATATGGATTGTAGAAGTATCCATCCTTACTCCATGATGACCCATTGTATTTATATACTGAGAGTTCTTGATTATACCAAGCTCCACAAACAGAAATATAGTTGCCGTCATTAGATATCCCAATGTCTTCATAACGGTGTACTGAAATTGCCGCCCCTTTAGCAGACCATACAGTACTACCCGTATTTTCAAAGGTTTCTATCACATCCCTCTTATATGAAACAGTAATACCGCTACCATCATCGGTTAAAAGTATCTGAGGGTCCATAGTTTGAGTAAACGGATATGTAGTATAAACCTCACCAATTTGACTCCATGATACACCATTCCACTGATGTATACTAGCACACCCGGACTCATTCAAGAATCTTGAAAATCTATGCCCCAAGGCGATAATATCTCCAGAACCATTACTAGCTAATGAATATGTTCGTGCAGTATAGGAGTCAGTAGTGAAATAATCTCCATGAGAAACCATCTTATTCATAGTTCCATTAATATCAGATCCAATCTGTATAAAATCGGTTCCATTAAATTCTCTTGACTTAACGTGATATTTATTGGGATAATGAAGGGCGACTCTTAAGCCAGATGGATCTGTATCCGAATGGTTACTGATCGCAATTTGACCGGGTCCATTACCATAATTCACTCCAGTATGTTGAATACCAGTACCAATCTGCGTCCATGTATTATTATCTTCTATTCGATACACCCTAGTGTAGTCAGTAGTCAATGATGATCCACTACCACCAACTGTTCCAATGTAATTCCCGCTACTACTCATATCGATATATTCGCCGTACTTATAACCATGATCTTTCCATGAGGTTAATTCATAGGCGTGCATTCCACTGTATGCTACATCGAGATCCCAATAAAAACAAGCCCCACTAGCTTCGGGACAGTCATTAGATTCACATCCACAATCCTGACATCCACATCCACTTGGGTCATATGGGTCAGGAGTAGTAGTAGGTGCTGGAGTGGTTGTTGTAGTAGTTGTGGTAGTAGTTGTAGTGGTGGTAGTCACAGTAGACCCCGTAACTACAGCATACATAACGGCAACAAGATACTCACGACCGCTACCAATGCTGTTTGGAGCAGTAACCCCAATCTTAAAGTCTGTAAAGTCTGTATCGTCCCATGTCCCAGTAAATGTAGCACTTACCCAGGTGTAACTAGAACTATAGGATATATTCTGGGCAGTCTGCCATACCCCACCGACCTCAATATTAATCTGTGCGTCTGGATTGCCCGATATCCCATAGTCTTTGTGCCTAACCCATACTTGCACAGATGTTAATGAATTTAGTGAAGTAAGAGCTGTACAATCATACTCTTGTCTTTCACTATCGTCACTCCCATCCGCCCTAATCTGTGTTCCATCACCAGCGGAAGATGGTTGCGTAATCGCGTCATCAATATCTAGGTAACTGTTATCAAACCATAATGAATTAGCATTACCATTAGGTCTTAGTGTTTCTGTCGCCATTGATTAAACTCCTGAACAACCCGGATTGAACGGTCTGTATTCCTTGTTTACACGAATCGCAAGACTAAACACACCAGCGGCAATTGTTCTACTTGGATCACGATGGGTAATGTATACTTCTCTTGTACTAATGAAGTCTTCTCCACGAACTACTAATATACCACTAGTAGGCCACTGGTAACCGGATGGACATGAGATTTGTGCGGCTGTAAAACCTTCAATTACCATTGGGTAGTTGATAGACTCAAACTCACCATCACAATCAACTTGTGCGACTTTCGTATCGTTGCAGTGCCATGTCTGAATATTATCGGTACCACTATGACCAGGAATTGTGCTATCTCTACGTACAGACAACGGTGCGTCTGGAGCAAGAACAGCATCACCGATAGATACACGGCGATTACCCATATGTCCCGCAATAGTATTTGCTATGTTTAGTCTTTCGGATAGATTACCCTTCTGGTACATCAACCTCTGACTATCAAGCATTCCTGCTACAATCTCAATATTCTTATCACCGCCAAGACCACCACCATCAGTGCCTCGAAGTGCATTTTCACCAATACCAATAGAATTGGTACACTGTACATGAGAACCAGCACTCTGTCCAATATAAATTGAACCTTCAGCATTACGGGCCTTATTAGCGGCGTTAGTACCAATAGCAATTAGATTGCCAACATTATCAGCATCTCTACCAGCACGATAACCAACCATAACAGATCCGTTATCAGTAGCAAATACTACATTAGGAGTTGTAGCACCGCTACCGGCTTCTGTGCCAATCATTACTGAATGCTTCCAACCAGTTGCTGAATGAGCAGCATCACAGCCAATAACCACGTTACCACTATTTAGTGCAGGATTAAAGGTGTTAACATCATAAAGAAATACATGATTGCAATTATTAGCAATGAATGCAGATCCACTATTAATGTACTGAGTTAAATCACTCAGTGACATTCTAAGATGAAGTGCATTTGAATCAGCAATCATCAGGTCTACATTTGATAAATCGCCAACATAACTTGCAGTTGTACGATTTAAGTTTCTCATATTGATGTCAAGAATAGCACCATAAGAGGCGGTTCTTCTCTGCATACCTGATCCTGCATACGTAAGAACACCAACAGCAGACTCAAAGTAACTACCATCACTAAACTGAATAGAGCCTCTAACCTTTAGATCTCCATCAAGTCTCATAAACGGATTACCACCGGAAAATGAAACTGAATTAGACATAGCATCAGAGCGATGATCCAAAGTCATCAATGTGTTACTAGAATCAGAAGAATCAATAAAATTGAACTTCATAAGTCCAGAAACGGATGATGCATTAGTAGTATCTTTATGATTTATGTGTGTATTATAGTAACCCTCAGATAAAGTATGACTTATTGAAAAGGCTGTAGCATCATTTGTAGAAGTCGCCCCTAGAGTACCGTTACTTACCCAGAATTCTCTTGAGCTAGTATTACCAGTTACCAGTGGAGAAGTTCCATGACCGATAGCTAAAGTATAACTAGGAAGAGTGGTATTTCGGTACAAGCTGGTACCGATAAGAATCGGGCCAGTTGGAGAAGAGGTTGTGTACTGAGCGTTATTGAATCCAAGCAACACACCACTTGTAATAGTGGTTCCACTTGAAAACGCTCCAACACCAACGGCGGTTGTAAACCTATTGTTAGAAATCTGACCAAATCCACCACTACCTACAACGGTACTACCTGGATATGTGTAATGCAAACCGTCTTCATTACCGCCAGTTGTAAGATCAAATACATTCCCACCATCATCCACAAAGTAGATAGACTGAGTTTGTCCCGCAGAAACGTTTGGTTTAACATAAACCTTACCAAAGCCCGCTGAATTATTTGGCGTATCTGTTTGTTCAGCAAGAGCGAGTGTTCCACTTAAGCTACCAGTATGATAGATAGCAAGGGGGGCAATATCATTGAACGGTCTACTAGTATTAGTTGGTCCATGAACCTGACCAATAGTAACATATCGTGTAGTAGGCTGAACAGTCATGAAGGCCCACTGATCATAATCACGAACATCACTACCAGATACGGCCATGAAGTCAATCATAGCATCACCGGCGTCGTAAGCAACTCTTAGACCTTTGTTCTGATCTTTTCTCTCAAGAGTTAACATTGCATCCGTACCGGCACTAGATATTCTAGCCTCAGCCGCTACTGTAGATTGAACATGTAGATTGGTCTCTGGAATAACAGCAACACTATTAGCGTTTGAGATTCCTACAAAACCAGACTCCATAACGGTCAGAATGTCTTTAGATGAAGCATTACGCTTGATCACAAAAGTATCATCACCGGCTATTCTGTTTACGTACTCTAAGCTGAAACCAGATGGAGTAGATCCAACACTGGTAGCGAAATCAATACCAAGAGTTACGCCAGAGTTGATACTATGAACACCTAAGAAGTAATTCTGCTCACCAGAATTGGCATAGAAATTGACGTTCTTGCGATTGCTATAAGCGGCGGTTACATGATCTTCTGAGCCAAGTACAGTATACTGACCAGAAGTGGCAGTTACATCTGTACGTAGGAATAAACCATGACAACCGGACTGCGTAACCAGGGAAAGATTCTCGTCACCACTCAGAACACGTTGAGTCTGAACGTGGCGTCCATCTGCTACCTTAAGGGAGATGTTAGAGGTCCAGTGAGATCTTGCGTAGTTACTGTCAGTCTCAAGGCAATTAAGTGACTGATCTGGCTCATAGAAAATGAACTGATAATCTCTCTGATAATCGTTGCCAGATGAATGTAACATCCAACCAGCCCCATTTAATTCGGGGTCAGAAAGATAACCATAAACCGCATTATTTACAAAACCACTACTCAATGGGTCAGCGGTGCCACTCACAGCAAGGTGAATGGTCATAGGCTCATATAGATAGTCAACTCTGGTATCGTAATCAAGGTCAACAATGGTAGCATTACCACTAATAACAACATCATTGAAGTAACCGTCCCACTTCAAATCGGGAGCACCAAGCTGGTATGTACCGTTTACACTGGGAACAATATTCCCGGCGACGGTCATAATCCCCTGAGACCCAGACGGAGTTTGCGTACCGATACCGATCTTACCTCCACCATCCATATAAATTCGTGGAGTAAGTGTATACTGATCTGGAAATCCACCACCCTTTGGAGCGTGACTACTGATAACAAAGGTACCAGAGTTAGCATACGCAATACCACTGGTTAGCCAAAGTTGATCCCAACCCTTTGATCCATGACCAAGATTGGAAGCATCATTAGTTACCGGCGATACATCACCTGATACTTGCAGAGCACCAAAATCATGAAGACTACCAACACCGATTGCTAGTTTGTGATTCTCAAGATCCCCGTACATTGTAGGGGCGTTGCCAGAGGCAGATTCTGAGTCACAAAGGTCCGTATAGTTAACGGCATGAGCACCAATGTATAGGCGATAGTCTTGACCGGTAGGTACGTAGTTACCCGCACCATGACCAATGAAGATATTGAAGTTACCAGTCTTTAGGGCCTGACCAGCAAAGTTACCAAGGGCCACACTACCAGAACCAGAAATGTTTCCGGCAAGAGCGTTCTTACCAATAGCAACAAGGTGGTCGCCGTATAGATTACAGCTTAAGGCTTGAGAACCAACCGCCGTATTATCAACGCCGTCATAGTTCTGAAAAAGGGTACGATATCCTACAGCAGTGTTATCCGCACTTGATCGACCCACAAGGTCAAGCTTATCAAGAGCACCAACTCCTACTTTAACAGTCCTGTCGTCCGGTGTGGACATATTTATAGCGTTAACTTCAACCGTGGTCAGAAGGTTCGCCAGTGAGTCAATAGTGTCAATAAGACTACTACGAACATCTAACGGCGAGATCTGCTGGCTGGAGTTATCCGCTAGTAAGGTGTTAATGGAGTTTAGCAACTCCTGCCTAGTACGGATAGTCATAGATTAGCCTTTTAGGAAAGAGTTATATCAAATGTATTCATCTCGAACTTCATAGCATCGCCGGTATACGCAACACGCGGGTTATCAAGCTGAGCGTAAAGTAATACATTACCTGCTCCATACTCGTTGCTGTCTAAAAGTACAGCACCAGATACCCAACCCCAATCAAGTAGGGCGGTAGAGAATAGCAAGTTAATAGAGTTTTCAAGTTTTCCACTTCCAGCATCCCAGAAGTCAGTAACTAGTTCCCAGTTACCGTCACCACTGACAGTTGGATTACCCAAAGGAAGTCGGGTATAACCGGTACCTGAACCGTTAATACCTGATGGAATTTCAGTTATAGTTGCACCTGTGTCTGTACCACTTGGAACCGTACTTGTAAGAGCGACAGATAATCCAGATGGTTTCTGGAAAGTTGTCCCTCTTAGAAGGTGATTCAGGAAGCCAGACGCCGCATAGCGGGAAATTTCGGCCATTTTTGTCTCCTGTTTGTTTTTCCTAGGAAAAAGGTGTGATTCACATTGTATTATACACTAAAAAAGGGCCTCCCGGCAAAAATGCACGGAAGACCCTATTTTGATTAGAACTGTACTACAGGCTTAGAAGGAGCCTAGAATTACACGTCTGTTGTCCAGAGCAGCGAATCCCATTTCCGCCCAACCATAGAAACCTTCTCTCTGCTGACGGTGCAGTGCTGGATCTGGGAAGATTTCCAGAGTCTGCTTAACCGGCATGATGAAGGAGTCATTTGCAGACTGATCAAGACCAACTACAAGCTCAGTGTCAGATGCCTGTAGAGCACCAGATAGAGCGTCAGTGAAGTAAGTCTGATAAACCTGGCTTACACCAAGTTCGTCAAGGTCTACAAGATCCACACCAAAGATGCGGGTAATAGGAGCACCATTTTCAGGGGCGTTGTAAATCTCTCTACGAGTTACATCGTCAACCTGATCAAGACCCCAGTTACGGATGTCTTCAAGTGCTTCTGGTGAAACATACAGAGTGGTCAAACGACCACGACCTGCGGAGCCAGTGTTACCACCAGCATTTCTACGCATTACAGTCTGCATAAGAGAGATAAGTCTCTTAGTGAACTGACCAGCGGTAGCGTCACCATCGTATACAAGAATGTTACGGTCAACAGCAGCAGCCAAAATGGTGTGCCAACCATTGTCGTTAACGTTCTGGGTGAAACCCTGTTCCATAACCTGCATAGCACGAGCAACAACGTTCCACTGTGCATCGCGGGCATAACGTAGCAACCAGTCAATGGATGCTGCAATACCGAAGGTAGGAATGGTCACGAAGTCACTCTCAACTGAACGCTGAGGAATGTAGCCGTGGCCTGGATTAGTGTAAGCACGGTGCTCACCTTCGGTGCCTGGGGCAAGAAGGTCAACTGGGTACTCAACAGTATTACCGTGAGGACCAACCTCAACGGTTTCGAAAATATTACCAAGAATATCTCCGGTTAGAACACCTTTGCGAAGAGGTAGCTCTAGAGCCTTAGCAAACTCGGTCTGTGCGGCTAGAGCCTTCTGAGGATCGCCGTCACCGGTTCTTTGTAGCAATTCAAGAACTGCTTTGCTCGGTCTTTTAGCCATTGTTAATCTCCTGTTTATTAAAAATCAAGGGTGTGGATTAGCCGTAGTTAGGTAGGTTAACCTGAACTTTAGCGTAACCGTCTGCATCCTTGTTACTCATGAATCGACCAACATATAGAGCACCGGACGCACCAGGATCTACTACGTTGACTAGGTTACCAGCGGTTGCACTGTCAGCATAGGCAGGATCGCCTGGAGACGGAGTACCGGTAATGTTTGAAGTCACAACCCAACCACGAGTCAGGACAGTAACCTTAGAACCCTTTTGTACTTCATTCTTATACTGGTTAAGATGAGTACGAGTAAGGTCTTTGTTAACAACATCGTTCAGTAGGATACCTACTGGAACATTAGTTGCAGCAGCGGCTGTATAAGCCACCTTGTTAGCCGCCTGATCCATTGCGGAACCAGAAGCTAGTGCTGCGTCAAGGCATACTACTCCACCACGGGTAGCAGTACCTGCATTGTAGAAGTGACTAATGTCAGTCATTTCTTCGTTTCGGTCTTTCTTAAGAGCCATTTTGCTTCTCCTGTAGAAAAGGGATTATTCAGAGTCAGTCTTGATATTCATAGCATCAAAGATGAACTCAGCTACAGCTTTTCTAGTTTCGTCACCATCATCGCCGTCGTCACCCGCTAGGGCACCTTCTTCGGTGTCAGTGTCTTCTAGAGCGTCTGCTGCCGCAGCATCATCATCGTCGCTAGTATCGTCAGCATCCCCATCTTCTTCAGAAGATGCTTCTGCTTTCTTACTTGCATATAGCTCAACAATACTCGCAAATGCGTCATCATCGAGAGCATCAAGAGAAGAAACGGTCTCTGAAGCCTTATCGGCTTCAACACCAGCCTCTACAAGAGCGGCCTTACGCTTCTCTTCTTTTTCTTTCTTCTTCATTTCTTCCACCTCTTCCTTAGACTTAGCAAGAGCGTCTTCAGCAGTCTTAACTGCATCCTTAGCTTCAGTTGCTTCAGTTTCTAGAGTAGAAACCTTTTCAGTCAGGTCAGCGATGGTAGAATCTTTATCAGCAATCTCTGCTTCGTGAGCAGTGATCTGATCGGCAATTTCTTTTGCCTTTGCAGCTTCCATTTTAGCCTGAACATCCTTTAGGGAATCCTTGGCTTCAGTAAGCTCTACCTTTAGAACATCATACTGTTCTTTAGTTACGGTGTCACTCATGGTTTTCTCCGCGATAGAAATGTTAGAATTACTAGTAAATGCAACACTTGCATTTTTTCTTAAAATACGGGAACCTTTATTGGCGGGATTGTTAACCAACCCTTGACCGGAAAAGGCGATATTTTTCAGGGCACGACCAATTCTAAATCCATCGTACTCACCTGTGCCACCATAAGACTTAAGGTGACGAGTTAAGAAAGCGGACTCTTCATTCCTAGCAATGATAGATCGGTTATCGGACTTATCCATAACCGCATAATCAAAACCAGCAAACAAACACTCCATTGACACAAACCATTTTTCCTCATCTCCTTCGAGATCAGCAATAATCTGTACCATTCTTTCCGCGTTTTCTGGATTGGCCCAACTCTTATATAGAACAACCCGAGTGACTATATCGAAGTCATCCGGGTGTGAGCTGTCAGAGTCGGCCTCAACTCTGTTTCCATTGCGATCAACTATGTAGCTACCAGTCATGTGGCCGATGATATCATCTTCATCGTGCATAAAGTTGAAAGGCTTGTCTTCTGGAGTATGTCTAGCGGCCCATGTAGGCCCTGCTAGAAATACATCATCGTTGGCATTCCAGTTTGTGGATACAAGAATAGACTCTAAATAATATAGATCCATCTGATCCTTATTCTCTGCGATAATCTTATCGACCAAAGATTCTTTCTCATCAACCTCTACTAGAGCGGCTGGAGCACAGTAGGCGATAGATGCTTGAGACCTAACAGCCTCAGCAATACCGTCTACGATTTCTCTTTGGTAAATCTTGATTTCTTGCATAATTTAGTCTCCAGTATCATATTATACACGAATTTTGGAAAAAGTGTAAAAAAAACCGATTTCAGTCCATGTACTGCATTTCTAGTACAATAGCAACAACACCCTTTTTATAGTCTGCTGCGGTCATCTGATCCAGGTTGATTTCCTCTACTTCCAATCTCTCAATAATACTACTAGGGGTCTTTTTACCAGAGATTAAGCTAGCCTTAATGTCTTCTGTAGACACATCACCGCTTATGTCTAGGTCGGTTAGAACATCTAGTTTAAGATCCTCTAATTCCCTAATCTGAGCCTTGGTAAGCTTACGCATATCCTTCTTGTTTGAGTATGCCATGTAAGCAGAACCCACCGCTTTGGAGATTTTATCATACGCCTCGAACGCATAGTAGATCGTAGAAGCTACCCCAGGCTTACTGCGAGGCTTCTCCGTTCTCTTTTTACGTGGACCCTGATCTTTCTTATTGGACGGACGCCCATTCTTTTTAGCAGGCTTCTTAGCGGGACCACCACCAGGACCAGTTGTAGGCTTAGGACGATTCTTGATATCGATCTTCTTAACCTCAATGTCCTTATCATGTTCCTCAGAATCATGATCTAACTGCTTATCCATCTTCTCCAACTCATCTTCAAGCTGACTTGGTGGATGGAAAGGACCAGCTTTTGGTGGCATTTTCTCAGAATCACGCATTTTCTCTTCACGCTGGATTCTAACCTGCTCAACCTTAGAAACTTCCTTGAATCTCTCACGTACAGTTTCCTCAGAAACTACATTTCTATCTAGAAGTTCTATTAGAAGTGCTTTTTCTGATGCGTCGTCAGATAGGTTCATCTGGTCAAATGTGATATATGCAGGCTTACGAAAACCCATAGCACGACGAACTTTCTCAAGTTCATTATTCCAGAATGTAGTTAATCTATCTCTACCGTACTGTAATCTCTCTACAAGAGTCTTAAGAGAAATAAAGTTGTTAGTAAATCCACCGCCATTACCGGCCATACCGGTTAGTGTAGGAGGCACACCAAGGCCAGCGTAAATACTATTAAGTACAGAACTATACTTCTCAGATCCAAGGAATTTGTATACTTGGGAGTTTGATTCTTCGAACTTAAGCTCTGGTCCCCATACAAGGTCCAGAACACCGCCCCCAACATTAGATGCAAGGATATTACGGAGTTTCTGCACACCCTCTTTAGTAGGCAGAATCTTGTGTTCAAAGTCACCAAGGGTCCATAATCGGATATTTGAGATAGCCCCATCAAGTGCGGATAGGTCCGCTAAACGCATCTTCTCAAGCATCAAGATATCATCCAGGATGGACTCAATCATAGGATCGGCCCAGTCTTCCCAGTCATCCTTCTTGTAGTGGAAAACACTTAACTTAGAGGTATCTAGGTCAATTTCACGGTCGCCATTCCTAATCTGCTGCTGCATACTAAGTGGGAGTGTGCTGATAAGCATAGCCTGCTCAGGATCGCCGTTCTTGAATGTATCAACATAAGTAGACGGAATCTTCTGCGTAAACTTATTACGGCCCACAAACATCTTGTAATCGCCCTTCTTGATGTTAATCGTAAGGGGATTCAAGAAGTTGTATCTCCACGGAATCTTGGATTTATTAGCTTCTGGTGGCTTAACTATGATGTCGCCCTTCTTAGCACGAGACCTGATATACTTCACTACCTGTGGAGTAACCTTTGCATCACTAGTATAAATAAGCACATTACCAGTTCGATACAGATGATTAAGAAATCGCTCTGATCGCTCTTTTCCTCCGACACGTCTGAACCACTCTTTCAGGAATTTCTCTACGGACTTATCCTCATGTACGATACTGATCCCTTGAGATCCGAAATCGCCCATAAGGTCAATAACGTTGTGTACAATACCAACCTTCTTGTATGCTTCCATACAGGTTTTAATCAACGCCTTCTTTCTGGACGGAACGGATTCGTCCCACCTAAAGTAGTTCCAGTCGTCTCTGGTGTAGCTTGTACGTACTGATCTATGTTCTTCGATATCTATGAAGTCGCGATGGTTAGCTCTCGCTCTACCTCCGTATTCTCCTATACATTCTCCGTACTTAGTTAGATCGCTTTCTGACGGGGTTTGTCCCTGCCAGGTAATATATGAAGGCTCAACAGGCTTTCTTTGAGGTTGTTCTGCCATTTATCTCTCCTGGGAATTTACTAGTGTATTATTGATGTATCCAAGTCTTTTTTCCGAATCATCTTTCGGTAAAAAGTGACCTAGGTATTCCAAATAGTTTCTTATCTTCTTTTCATATAACTCTTGCTCTTCATATGAATTCACTATGAAAATATCATACCTTAAAGGTTGATCTTCATAACAAGAATATCTACGAAAGTTTCTTGTAGGACTAGTTGTCAATCCAACTTTGAGAATAATATCATTACAATCAGAGATGATATATAGAACCTTATCAGATTCAATTTTATCTCTATTATCATGAGTAAAACTTGTTACATACTGTAGTTTAGAAAACCTATTCAGAATGTCTGAAATAAGTACCTTACCAGAGTGTTGAATATCCTTAAAGCCATCCCAATACCCATCCACACAGTCATCAAACGATGTTAAAAGGAAAAGGTCGCTATTAGCATACTTGTCATACCCATACTCCTTGATGGATTGTCTACAGAGATCTCCACCACAGTATTTATAGGTCTTGTTCTGATACGCCTCAGTTACGTCACTCTTGCATCTTCTACAGTAATCCACAATTCAATTCCCGTTCTAATTGATTTGACAAACAATTCATTTATCTATCCTATTATACACAATTTCTAATACACCCCATCAACATTAAACCAGTCTGGACCCTCAAAAAGCTTACCTGTGGGATCTTTTATCTCTTCCAGGGTAGCAAAACCCCCATAATAGTTGGCATCTACGGAAGGAATCAACTTATTCAGGTCTCTCGCAGCTTTGTTAGCCATCATTAGGGCGGAATAGCGGTCCTTACGAATACGTTCCTTCTTACCTGCCGCAACAACCACCTCTGGAGTATCCCATCTTTCCCTACCAGACGGCGTCTGAGTAATCTCAATCATAGCTAACTCGTCCTTAAGTTCCTCTATTTCCATAACACACTCTTCCAGGGTGTCATAGGTTCGGTTCTTAACCTCGTCCTCAATATTAGCCAGACCCATAAGTACAGAGTCAAACATCGGGAAGATTAGGATCTGATCTTCGAAGTCCTTACGCATACCGTGGTTAGCATCACGCAACCAGTCATACTGGGAGAACTGACACATCTCAAGAATATGTAGACCCTTGAAGTCGTCCGTATCTTTCTCTACGTCCTCTTCGATAATCTGCCAGATAGGAAGCTCACCCTCCATGATCTTGTCTTTATCATGTAAGGCTTCTTCTACGGCGATACCGCCACCACCAGCATCCATAGATATGTGCTTGCAGGGGAATCTACGCATTAGATCACGGATCTTCCTTGCACAGAAGGAGTAGAATTCCGTCTCCTTAGTCTCACCGAACTTAACTTTCGCCCTATGTTCAGAACGGGTAATAGTCCAGCTATAGACAATGCGACGGTGATCCGGGTTAAGCTCTAGAACCACAATGGAGAAATTATCCACTTCAGACGCGGGGTCAACTCCAAATATGTACTCTTTCTTTGGACTACCTAATAGTCCCGCAGAGAACACAATAGGGTTATCCTGCCAGTCCAGGATAGGAGGTTCGATTTTCGGATCTTTAGCTACACAAGCCTCAATCAGACTTCGCTTAAAGAAGCCCTGAGAGTCTCTAGTGAATACGGCCCCGTACTCCATTTTGTAAATACCGGCGTGTACTGTGGCCTTAGAACGAGCTACCTGTGCGGCATCCATGAAGCCTTCAGGGAGTAACTCATAAGGAATACGGATAACAGAGTATTGCACCCAGTCAAAGTCTTTTGGAGGATCATCGCCCCCAAACATTTCTCGGACCTGGTTCTTGTTACCGCGAGTCTTGATAATCTTACACCACTTCTTCCAATAGTCCGCGAAGTGATTAAAGTCGTAGTAGGCGGTACCAGAGAAGATAATCTGGTTATCCTTACTACTGGAGATATCATTCTCGTCTTCTTCCATATCAATGCCCATCTCAGCAGCCGCCCTAAGAGCAGCAAGCCTCTGAACATTCTCAATAGGGTCAGCGGTTACAACACCGAAACCAGCAACAACTGTTTCAAAGATATCACGAGGAATGGACGCAAATTCGTCCGCAATAATATCGTTAGCACGTTGACCACGAATCTTACTACCGTCACCCAAAGGTAGACAGGTAATAGTAGAATCGTTAATTCTTAGTACGTGCTGGTCATTACTACGGCGAGGACCACTGTTCTTATCGCACAGGCTCTGTAGAATAGGCGAATTGTTCCACAGCGTTTCCATGTAGTCAAATAGAACTTTTGACTGACGGAACGCGGCACCTACAATAACTACCTTCCTCTTAGGGAGAATCAATGCTCGCAGGATGGCATATACTGATAAGATGAAAGACTTACCAAAACCACGGCTCGCGATGAGCATTGGGAACTTACGATTCCACATTTCCTCAAGCATCAGGCTCTGGGAAGGTAGAATGTTAATGCCAAGGATTACATTACAGGTAAAGGAAAAGTATTCGGGCTTTGTCAGTAGCCAGGTTAGTTTAAGATGGAATTGAGCATCACTGGGATTCAGCATATCGGCGGGGTTGAAGATTTCCCTCTCAGGAATATCTATCCCCAGCCATGCGTCGTTAATTTGTCTTAGTTGCTCATCGGTTGGTTGGGTGGTTTCTAATGTCATACCATAGCCGTCTTGAATTTTCTATCTCCCCATACACAGTCCGCAAATCCATAATAGACGGCGTCCTCTGGAGATAGATACCAGTCACCGTCTTTCAACTTCCTTTTGATGAAACTATGAGCCTTCACGGTGTCCCCACTGGGGTGCTTATCATTGAAGAACTGTGAATTCACCATCTTATCAGAGTAAATATCGATCATGACCTTACCATTCAACCTCTCTTGTTTTGAGAGTGCTTGATAGTTCAGGAAGTGGCCCTCAAAGCCTGTCGATCCGAAGTGGCACATATAGTGCGAGTTGGGCATCATGACCCTAAAGTCTGCGGCCTGTAATACGATACTACTCATTGAGGAAGCCTGCCCGTGAACATAAACTGTTACGTAAGACTTACAACTGCGAATAGCATCATACATAGCCATACCGGATTCCCACATACCACCAATGGTAAACATATGGACAGTAATAGGTTTCTCCGTCAGTGAGTCTAACAGGGTAATGTTCTTCAGAAAGACCGCAGCCGATCTGTAGTCAATACCAGGTTCTTCCTCAGTATTCTCGATGTATGAGTGAAGAAAGATCTCGCGACCCTCTATATTTAACCCATACGCGTGTAGATCATGAATGATCCCAGGTTGTTTCATTGTCCTCTCCCGATACTGTACTTTTCGTTAACCCTCTTGAAGAGGGAACTTACGTACATGAAGCCGTTGTACTTGTCACCACAGAATACAACATTAATGTCATCGAAAATCTCGAACTCCATAAGACAACGCAGCATATACTTACCGGTAATCTTTAGGGGGTTCTTACTCCCTTTACGTAGGCTATCCTTACGCACCTTGGTCCCTTCAGGGAATTTAGATATATCCGCCATGCTAAACTCAAGTACGAGATAACGATGAGGGAAGTGTTTCATCCTCTGAATTTCGTTCATAAACCTGTGTTTGTCTTGACCAAGATTAAGGGCCAGTTCAGTAACGGACGCCTTTCTTTCAACACAGATCTTGTCTTCTAGTCCCTTGATGGTATAATCACCAGTATCCAGTTTCAGATCCTCCATACCGACACATAGATTGTACGGTTTGAAGTGATACCCTTGTTGTTCTCTGGTATCTCTGATGATGGTATATTCAGGGGCTTTAGTTGCTTTTGCCATTGTTTATTGCGATCTCCAAAAATAGACCCTCATAGGCTCGCTCGTTGTTAGTCACTTCCTTGTGGCAACCCCAGCATAGCGTAATCCCATTATCAGGTTCGTATCTTAAAAATGGTTGGTCTGCCCACCTTTGAATATGGTGAGCGTTAAGTGATTTTCTCCGTTTACAGCCAGGCATCTGGCATCTCCGTTTATCCCTAGTAAACACTCTTTTCCTCCACTCTGCATAGAGCGGATCGTCATAGTTTCTTTTAGACATCAAATTTACTTTCGTTGCTGGCTAACGATATCTTAGTTACTCGTACATCATACATAATGTCCTTAGTAAACTTGACTGACTTCGATGGATCACCACCGTGCTGTCTCATTATGAGATCGGATAACCCAGTATAGGCCCGAAAACAGGCATCATCTGGGTCGCTCGCCGTTTGAAATATGATAGGGTTGGTGTAATTGTAACTCCCGAGAGAAAATTTCTTTAATCTCCCAAGAACTAGTATCATATCAATGTAGACCTTATAGATTTTCATTTACATCATGTTCCACCATGAGTTTAACCAGATCTGTAAACGAATGCCTAGGTGTCCATCCTAACTTATCTCTTGCTTTTGTATTTATCCCTCGAAGGTAATCAACCTCGGCTGGTCTATAGAATTCTGGATCGATTATTACATTACTCTCCCAACTACCTATCCCCGCAACTTCAAACGCTACGCCCAGGAAATCTCGAATGGTATGAGTCTCACCAGTGCAAATGACGTAATCATCTGGCCTATCCTGCTGTAACATCAACCACATGGCTTCCACATAATCTCCTGAGTACCCCCAGTCTCGGAATGCTTCAAGATTACCCAGACGCAGCTTGGAAAACGTACTCTTAACATCATCACTATTATACTTGTAAGCAATAATGGAGTCAGTACGGTTGCATCCTCGGATCGGATATTGAGAATTCTTCTTACGCCAAGCGGTATATTCTCCAATCCACTTGGTTATTTTCCTTGTCACAAAGTTATCGCCACGTCTCGGACCCTCATGGTTGAATAAAATCCCAGAACTGGCGTGAATACCGTATGCATCCCTATAGAGGCTAGTCATATAATGAGCAGCACACTTAGCTATGGCATACGGCGATTGTGGAAGGAACTTTGTATTTTCGTCTTGGTATTTTAGTTGTAGTGGTTCATTGTTTCGAACTTTCTTGAGGTACTGGCGTTCATTTTGATAATCTGGCCTTGTATCATAGTTGGAGCCGAACATCTCACTCGAACTAGCCTGATAGAACTTACCTTTGACCCCTTCGTCAACCATACACTGCAAAATGTTCAAACACCCTTTACCAGTAATGTCCCAAGTTAATCCGGGTTGCTTAAACGAAACCCCTACATGAGACTGGGCAGCAAGGTTATAGACTTCATCAACATCAACGTGATCCTTAAAGATACGCCCAACGCTATGAGCGTCCGTTATATCGCCCTGAATTAAATCGAATTTATCGATTCGACCCAGATGCTTAATCCTTTCTGTATTATCTACTGAGCACCGTCTGGATACTCCTACCACGTCGTAGCCTTTCTCGATTAACAAATCTGCAAGGTGGCTACCGTCCTGTCCTGTTACGCCGAAAATGATTGCTTTAGGCATGTGACTCTCCTAACATGTGGATATTATATCCGAATTCAATAAAATCCGAATGGTATTTCTTAGCTACACGGTCCATACATTGAATATCATAGAACTCCTGATAATCTGGGTGTGCCGACATGTTTGTGTAGGGGACTTTCAAGCTTTGGCCCGTATAGTCTTCTAAAGCCTCTAAGCCTCCGTCCTGTTCCATGAAATCTTCAAATCTAAGACAAAGGTCAAGGTCGCGTTCCGTAAAGAAGTGAGACTGCAATTTAAAGTGTATTGGCCACCCTTTCCCGGTTAACTTTTCAAAGTCCTCTGACAACACAAATGCACGGAAGGTCTTAATAAGATCTGTCCCACCCCAACTACCATCAAGGCCGGTTAAGTATTGGTCAGTGTATTTTTTAAGACACTGGTAAGCTAAGGGATATGCGTCCCAATGGTAGTCAGTCGAAATTAAGACTCTCTCTATATTGTATGTGAAGGCAGAGACAAGTCTGTCATATGGATTACGTACACAACCAAAGGACTTGTAATCAAAAATATCCTCTATCTTATCACCCGTGCGGAATAACTGGTTGATAGTGTAGTGCCAGTCATTCTTACGCCAGTCAGCCTCAGGGAGACCTTGGAGGGCGTTCTTAATACTGGAGCCAGCACACTTTGGGTTATGGACGAATATTAGTTGGTATTTGTCACTTATCACGGCGATCCTCTCTATCAAGCCACGTCCAATTACCATTAGGATTACACTCTTTACCCATACAATGGGTACACATGCAACCGAGCATAGCGTATGGTTGACCTTCTCTACATATATACATCCACTCCGTGTTTTCTCCTATCATGGTAACTTGTTCAGTGGAGGGACCAATATTCTTCATGGGTTCATCACCATTCAACTGCTGAATGAGATCACATACTTCTATACCGGTCATTGGACTACCACCCCATATGGGGCGACCGTTATAAACAAACAGTGGTATTCCTCCACTTGGAGGTAAAGTCTGAAGCGTCTCCAAGTACTGTTTCTGGTACGGCGTTACTTCTTGTTCTTCCATTACTACCCTTTCATCTTATCACGTAGAGCAGTTAACTCACAAATAAGCTGTGTCATCTCACTCTTATTAATTGGGTAACCAAAACAGTTGTCACAATCCTCTTCGAACCAGGCATACGTTCCATCACCGATTAATTCAACATTGAATATACGAGCATATGATAGAGTCAAAAATATATTATCAGTGATCTTACCACCCAGATAAGATTCCGAATTGCCGTACATTTCATTAAATTTAGTTCGTATCTTATGTATACGCTCGTTATTCATTAGTTCCCTCCCACTTATTCAGTACAACGCCCATCGGAGTTTTACCGAAGCCTACTACCGTACCGGGTTTTGCGGCGTTTACTATACAGTCACCTGAACCGTCTTCATAGGCGGCGGATTTTGGGGTTACAACCGTGTATGTGCTATCTTCCAACTCAGAGATATCTACGGTGTCCTCTAGGGGTTCTTTTTTAGGGCAAGGAAGTAAAGTAGCATTCACATGAACAAAATCATCTACACTAGCACTCGCGGCCCATGATTGAATCCTATACTCCGTACCAGTTGCTGGATCTACTAATACCTCTGGTAGATTGATAGCCCTATTGATAATCTCTCTATCTTCAGTTCCAGATACAACCTTCTTATTTCTTTCACTCACCTTGTAGTATGTAACGCTACCATCCTCGTCCATTCTCTTAACGATGTCTTTTACGTCCGTATCCTCATCGGGATCTACTGTTAGCGTTAACTCTGGACCCCAGATGACATTTAAGTCTTCATGTCCCACATTAGCCGCTAAGATATTACGTAGTTTGTCAACCCCCTCTTTTGTGGGAAGGATCTTATGATCCAGGTTCCCCATTGTCCACAATCTTACTTTCGCCATGTTATTTCTCCTCGTCAATTAAAGTGTCCGCGTTTAAGAACGGCTGATCAACAACACCATCTTCATAAGTATGGTACTGCGACAACCTCTCCAACTCTTTCTGTTTAGCCAAACGGCGTTTTTCCATCTCAAGGCCGTACTTCCTAATCTCCGCTGGGTTCTCGATAAGACAAGTCAGCCAGCCCTTGAATGTCTGATTCTTATTTTCCAACTGCTTACTACGGTCAGCACGAGTCGCCTTCATCTCTTTCAGAATCTTATTCTTCTTTTCCTGAAGGTCGCGATAGTCTCGATTAAGGGATTCACTACCTGCCCGTAAAGAAGCTACCTGTCTCTCCAGGTTAAACAGATATTCCTTATCTCTCTGGTCGGCGTCCTTAGCCCGTTCTTCATTAACTAATACCTCAAGGGCGTTAATCTGATTCAAGTTAGACTTAGTGCTACTCAATGCACGGTTCATTAACAGGTCCATCTTGATCATGTCAACAATCTGCATTTCTTCGGAGTGAATAACGTCGTCTTTGAACTGGGTAATCAGGTTTGAATAATGATAGTCAAACATTTCCAGTTCTGATTCCGTAAACTGTAACTCCAGTATCTTCCAGAAGGGCCTTTGCTTAAGATCGAAGGATACACCCTCTACCTCAGATAAACCCATCCCAAACTTACGCTTAATGAATTCCTTGATACTCTCTGGATCGCGGTCTAGTGCATTACCTATTTCCTCTGGTGTTAGGTGTTCAACACTACTCTCAATGAACGCTTCCTCTTTCTTGGAAATTCTACCCCTTTTCACTTGTCGCCTCTTCGTGGTAATAACCGTGATCTTCGAGAATGATCTTAATGTAAGTCGTAATCTCTTCACGGCGTGGTTTTGGAACGGAGACCTGGTGGGCCATCTTCAGATAGTCCTGCCTCATATTAGCGGGCAACTCACGGTTTATCAGGTTTACCATTTCGCTGTAATCCATTGCCTCGTATTCATCGCCGTCCTGATACGTCATATTGAAATCATCTTCCAACTGAGCAGGACGCGATACTTTCTTCTTATCATCGCTTAAGTCGTTAAGGGCGTGGTTGTCACGCTTCAGGTTATACAACTTACGCGGTAGTACAACAGACAGGAAGTTCTCCAGTGGGTAATCGCCGTTATACTTAGGTAACGCCGCAGAGAGAATGAAATAAGACTCCTGCTTTATGTCATCTACCGTAAACCCAAAAAAGGTCCACTTAGGGGCGATCTTGTCGATCACCTTGTTCATTACCTCTAGTACCTCTTCTTCTGTCATTCCTTCTGGTACGTGAATAAAATCACTCACTAGTTATCTCCTAATGGAACCCACCCGTCGTCTGTTAATCCCTCGAATCTACGGTTAGTAGAATTGAAGATGATAGTACCAGGTTGCATGGTAGGTTGTGGTTGCGTGGGTCTCAGATAGGCCGCATGGGCGGCTATCTTAGAATTTTTACTACTAAGGTCCAAAGTTTTGGACTTAAGGACGAACGGACCTTCATGATTCTGGACGGCGATTGCTACCTGATCTCCAAGAATCAATGATAGTTCAACGGCGTCTATAGACTGAATGTGTCCGTCTAACTTACCTAGTAGGGTCTTTTCCTGTAATTGAACGGGCGATAGTACGCCTGGCTCTATTGAACAGGGAACGGCGTCATCAAGGGCGAGGATGTGACGGAAGTCTGTTGGAATATAAGAACGTACAGTTCCAAAGCCGTCTATAACATCATTAGGGACATTAGTTCTGGATGTGTATACAACGTCGTCTTCTTTTACTGAGAAACATAGTTCTCTTACTAGTTCACCCTTTTCGACATGTGCTATACCCCACTCTTCTATTCTCTCAGTATCCAGGTGATAAAAGAACTTAGATAAAGATGGGATACAAATATCTACTCCCCAGGAATCATCTATGACTTCCTTAAGAGTATTCTCTTCAGGCAGTCTCTGCATCGGAAGAATCTTGATCTTCTTCTGCGTCACTTGAATCGGACTGATTGCGAAGTTCTTCGGTCTCATCTTGTTCTGTGGCATCTTCAACTCCTAATAAGCCTGCTACGGATGTTTCTGGTGTGTCACTAGCGAGTTCTGCTTCAATCTCTTCCGCTAGTTCTGCTGTAGCTTTTGTTCGCATAATCGCCGTTATGTTTCGTTTTGCAAGGTTAGACATGTAAGTCGCTCTCCTAAAAGTTTCGTTTTCTAACGTGGGTGGGAACACTTCCCACACACGTATTATACACGTTCTGATAGATTTTGACACAAAAAGTTTCAATCTGGGCAGTTTTTTACAAAATAAAGCTATAGGTACTATGGGTAAGACACTTTTTATTCGAATAGGCTACGATATTTTTTCTGATTAGCTTGGGTAGGACATTTGGTTTTTGGTGGTGTCAGTCGGAATTGAAGCACCCCAGCTAAATCTAGGTAAGATAGGGAAGTTATTCCACGAGTTAAAACCCCCCTGGGGGTCTTTATAACCTAGGAGGGCCTCGAAATGACGTAAGTCCTTTGATAGCATAGGGTTACGTCAATTTATATTCTTTTCTTTTTCTTTTGAATAAACGTGAGGAAAGCTATTGACAAATGCCGATACTAAGTATATAATACACGTATGAGCAATAAACAAAAAACACAAGCAGTTGTCGATGGATCACGCAAGCGTCGTTTCTCAAGCAATGAGACTAAACGCCTGTGGTATGCCAAGTGGCGAAACATCCGATTCTCACGCCGTCTCACTACATGTTAGGTTGATCAAATGTCTAAGTATCATATATCATTCACCCTGGTTTGTCCGTTCACCAATGAAAACCGCCTGAACTGGAGCGGTATTGTCAAGGCAGATAATGCGGAATTGGCCGTAATCTTCGCCCGAAATGATCTTATGAAATCTCGAAAAATTTGGGGAAAAGCAATCGATGTCCGTTGCAATTCCCTGAATGGCTGATATAATACACTCATCACAAACACAAGGGAACAAACAATGATCACAATCACAAGCCAACATGACGGTTCAACGGTTCTCGAATTCGCATCATGTTTTGAGTTTGATGATGGTTTCCCAGGTGGCATGATTGAGAAGGGTTTCGATGTTCACTTTAATGGTGATCTCGAATTGCACGTAGGGCAGAAGATCGAAACTCTTGATGGCAAGGAAGTCTGGATTGATTTCATTCACGGCGATTATGTAACGGCTTCCGATTGGGATGATAATAATCACGAAATTGACATAAATGATATCGACTAGGCTTGCAATGGGCAGCATAGTTGATATAATACACACATCACACAACCAAAAAGGAAAAGAAAATGATCTCAGAAACATTCATCAACTGGCTCGACGAATCAGTGACACTCACCGTTGACGAAATGGTATTGATTGAGGGTGTTGAGTATTGCGTCACATCCATCTATGAGGATGGCTGCTTCACTGCTATCGATAAGGATGGCGAGGAACGATGGTTCGAGGTGAATGATATCGGGTAGTCACACCCATACCAGCCGCATAGGCGGCATACACTCCTAAATGTGAGAACTTCGAGATTGACCTAACCCCTTGGTATGAAAGGACTTACGTCATTTTGGGGGGCCGCGACGTAAACCCTTTGGTAGTAACGACTTACGACAACTTAGAAAACTTTCTTTTTCTTATGGGTTTTTGTGGAGAATAGCCTTGCAATTGCCGATAATTATTGTACAATGGTAGTATGACAAGCACAAAGGAAAACAAAATGAGCCAACTCGAAATCATCGCCCGAATCATCAAAGATGAAAACATCACCAGCGGATTTGTTAAAAATCTGCGAATTGTCGAAATGTTGATTAACTCTGGATTGTCTTACACTCTCCAGCCAAAAGTTGAGAAAATTATGGAAAATCTTGACGACTGATCTTGCAATCACCGGCAATACTTGTTATAATACACTCAACACAAACGAAAAGGAAAAAACATGAGTTACATTCTTGCAGCACGAATCAGAGAAGATCGAATCAACAAGAGCGTTGAAAAGTACAACGCATACGTTGAAAAGAACGGCGAGCCTACTGCCGAAGATATGAAGGCACTGATTGAGAAGTCACACCAATGGCGGAAAGACGGAGAAACCCGTCTGCAATGGTGGGCCATCAAGGTTTATAATGGCTGGCTGTTCACCACACAGAAGAAAACAATTTGGAGCTAATTCCAAAAAAGTCCTGGCTTTGCTCTTGATTCCGCCGTCGATTGCCGATATAATACTTAGACAACGAAACAAACAACAAAGGAAAAGAAAATGAAATTTGTATCTGCATTCGACAAGCCTTTCCACTGTGAAACACCCAACAGTGATTCTCACCGATGTTTCCCCGGCGTTACCGCAATGCTGGAATTCCTGAAGGAAAACGACGCAGGTGAAATCAAGTATGATGACGAATTCGGTGTCTGGCGTGTGCCCGCCTGGTCTGTTGGTCGTCAGAAATATTCTGAAATGAAACAGCGTCATTGTGACCGATACGGTTGCGAATAGTCCGGCGATCTGATACAATACACTAGTGACGTTCACGGCGATCCCAAGCGGCCTGAAAAACCGCGAATATGAAAACGATAAGACGGGCGTTCTCCACTAGTGTTATAATTCAAGAAGGAAATAAAAACCAATGTGAAATCTACAGGGTAGCGGCATGGTCCGCGTAGTGGCGAAATCCCTCAGCCTGATTTGTGCTAGCGTTGGCTAGTGAAGTGCAAACAATCCTCCAAATAGTCACACCCATACCACACCCATACCAGCCGCATAAGCCGCAGGACATAGAAGAATGTGCGAAAAGATTCAGAGTAAAATAGAAGAACGATACGGCAAGGAAGCAGCCGAATACTACCGTCTTACATATGGGAATGAGGAGTTTTTCTCATTTGACGGACATAATTGTGAAGATTGGGACGAAAACGAACCATGTTTGGGTTGGGATGGGGAATCCCGTAGGTGTAACTGTGGAAATAGGCGGGTTGATTGGATTTGGGAAAATGGGATATTGTGGGCACAAGCCTACTAGACGTAACCCGTTGGTATGAAAGGACTTATGGCACGCGGGGCCGAAATCGTCGTAAGTCTATACAGGGTAAGGGTTTACGTTCACTGATAATAGGGAAAACTTTAGAAAAACATACAGAACGGCGTTGACAATAGCCGATGATATGTGTATAATACCCTCATGAGCAAAATCGTACCACACAACTGTGTTTACTGCGGCAAACCCGTAGGAGATCATCCTGAAGCGGCTAAGGTTTCCCATTGGCAATGTGCATTTGATGCAATGGCCCCAATGAGAGCAGAGCGGGCCGCTAAGCAAGCAGCAAAAGAAGAAAAAAGGAAAAAGCTGAATGATAGACTGGGCAGAACTGATTAACCTGGTAAGTATCGCCGTTTCTATTGCGGCTCCGGCGATTATGGGTTTTCTGGCTTTTTTGTCGAAATAGAGTTGACATTTCTTGACCGTGTGCTATAATGTTAGCATACAACACTCAACCACTTTTGGAGATTTGAAAGATGAAACTGGTAAACAACATTCCTGCCAAGGGTATTCCAGTCAGCACCGCAATCCAGATGAACGAATGCACCCTAATGGTGCTGGCTCTGTGTCGCCTACACGCACCGGAAGCTATGAAGGAAGTGGAAGCTTCACCGGCTGGCGAACACCTCAGCCAGCTTGAGGAAACCATTGATAAGAGCATTATCCATCTTCACATTCTCAAAAACGCTGAAAGTGCCATGCAGCAGAAGGCAGCAGAAGGTAATTGATGAAAGTCAAAAAAGGTATGGGCGGTTCCCGCTGTGGTCGGGGCCGTCGAGAGAAAACCGAAACTCTCAAGAAAAACTCCAAAAAGGCTCGTCGAGCTATTGACAAACGGGAGTCTATCGGTTAAAATACTGAGAGAGCATTTGTTGCGACCAGCGGGAAAACGGGAATGAAAAGTCCTGGAGATATCCCGCTGGTCGCAGTAAGTGCTTTCGAAACAAACTAATATACAGTGCGGATCGGTGGAAGTCCGATGGTGCCGAGCAATCGCGTTTGTAAGGGCCGTTATATAGCACGCACTACATACAATATACCCCTGTACGCGGATAGCATAGCGACCGGACTATAAATCTGGTGTTATAGATATCTGACTCACTGACGGCCTGGTACCGGGCTGAGCAGTAAGGCTGTGGATCGATACACAGCCGGCAGGTATTTATGTTCGCAGGTGTCGAATCCTGCCAGGGGTTGCCTACACGGCGAGTAAGGGTCGGGGAGAATCACGCCCAATAAAATCTTGCAAGAGTCCTTCTTACTTGATAGTGGTATCAGGACCGCCGTTCTTATTTTGAAGAATTTGAAATCGCCGTAACCTGCTTGCTGCACATGCTGCGGCGATGCCGACACCGGTGATGTCAACCAGGATGAGGATGACGGTCAACCTACGGAGTATGAGGAATGGCAGGACGTGTACGGTGGGGATGATTGGGATCACGGACAATTTGACGAAACTTTTTAAGTTTTGCTCTTGACTCACTGGCGAAAGCCAGTATAATACTCGTATCAGTCAACAACCTTTGGAGATTTCAAGATGGATTCTTTCGATAACATTCAAGTTGAAGATCTGGCCGCACTGGAAGCTTACGAGGCTTCCCAGGAATTGCAGTGGCTGGACGACTGGGACGATCAGGCGATTGAAGATGCAAACGCCGAACTTCAATGTTTGGCGAATTAGGAAAAGCCACCCAACTAAGCCCCTGGCAAGGGCATCACCTTAGCGGAGATAATCCAATGTGAGATTTACGCCATTACACCTGGACGCCCCCACATGCGGAGATCAGGTAGGCTATGCGAAATTGTGGGGACACGTCGCCAATGGGCACCTATGTGGTGGGCGGCGTGTCAGAGCCTTCCCGTTTGTAACACCCGACCCTATCGGGTAGCCAAGCCGAGCTAGTGACGTAACCACTGTGTGGGTAACGACTTACGTCGCCGGGGGCCGATTTGACGTAAGTCCTTTAGTGGTAAGGGTTTAGGGTGAGGTTTATTACTGATAATGAGAACGGAGAATATTCAGAAAAAGGTAGAGAACGGCGTTGACATGTGCCGATGATTAGTGTATAATGTACGTACACGAAAGGGAAAACATAATTAAGGGTTATTTTAACGCAGACGGAGATTGGGTATCATGAATAACGAAATGTGGAAAAAACTGAAAAACATGTGCATGGAAGACCGCATCAGGCTGGTATATGAATGGGTCAAAACTGGAAAAATCAATTTGAGGGATTTCCACGAAATCTGTGAGTCTCTATTATTGGGGTGTTAGAATGACACTTGACGAAATCGACGAAACCACAACAGTCTCAGAAGATGAGGCGATCCGAGAACTTGAAAAACATTTCAAAATTGTTCAGGTTTTGAGTGATGGTCGCTTGTGGTGTGTCGAAGAAGATGCTATAATATGTGAGCGGGATTTAAACGGCGAATTCAGTGCTCAGGCAATTCTCACTTGGTTAGGATACTGACCTACGGTAAAGGAAGAAAAAATGAAGTTTTTCGCATACGATCAAAACAACTCTGGCGGTTCTTACTGGGGACCGTTGTACGTTATCGTTCAGGCTAAGAACAGCGATCATGCTGACGATTTAGTTACGCAGTTTACGGACGTTTATTTCGACGGCTGTAATTCCGGTAAGGATTGTTCTTGCTGTGGTGATCGATGGCATCGATGTTGGAATGACGGCGATGATTTGCCGTCTGATGTTTACACCGGCAGCGGCTACGGTGCTGATCGAGCTGATGCTCCATTGTGTGTCAACGCTGTTGGTGATGTTGTGAAGCGTCACGATTTGCCGATGGATGTTGATTCTTTCGATTCTGACCCTTTTTGGAAATAGTTGGGCGATTAGCCTTTCACCAGATATGGAAGTCTGGTATAATACACTCTCACAAACCAACCTTCTGGAGTTCACACAATGCCGATTATTCTTGACGATGGCCGCAATTTCCCAACAAATCAGGAACGTATTGACGCCCTGGAATCACCTATCGCCCGCCACCTGTTTCAGGAATGGCAGGATTCTCTGATGGATCTTTTCGGTGATGCTGATGGTAGTGTAGCCGATATGATTCTGGCTCGCGAGAATCAAAAGCGAGTCAACGAATTGTCAGACTTTCGGCAGCGTAAAGCGACCAAAGAAGAAAAAGCGGAAGACTATCGGGACCAGGTTTCTTGCCTGAGTATCTACGATGATCCGCGATCAATCCAGGAAATTGAAGATGCTGGAGAAAACCCCCCAGAAATGGAATGGGACGAAGACGAAGATAGACTAGACAGAAACTTGCGTCTGTTCGCAAGACTCATGATTGAACAAGGAAAGTTGAGCAATGAAGACTTCGAAGAAGAGTAGGCGAATGTATGCTATGGGTCACGTTGACACGTCGCAGGGTTGTGGCGTGCATCGTGACAAGCGTAGTAAACGTAAACGCACACGACAGGCACAGAAGGCTGAAGCCCTGAAGGAACAACGATGAGTAAAACCATTACCATAAAACCTGAATGGATACGGGCAATCGCGAAAGCCTCTTCATCATTGAGATTCACAGCGGACCAATGGGATTGGATCACACCAGCAGCAAGAGAGGAATCACATTCTATTGCTGATTTGCTCGACGAAATTGAAGCCGAGTATTTTACAACCTGCTCACACTCTGACACATATATCACAATGGATATGGGCGAGCATGTTAATATCTGCCGAGATTGCAGAAAGAATCTGGACATATGACCATTCAAGCATTCGTCTACCGAATGAAGTACAAATGTGCTGACCGTCCTGAGCATGTACACCCGCTTCGTTGGCAGGGTATGCTGGTCTGGTGGTCTCATAACTGGGAGAGATTTACGTGCGATATTTAGTTTTTGCGTTTGATACATACTACCCTAGTGGTGGAATACAGGATATCGTGGGAGTAGCTGCCACCCTAGACGAGGCAAAAGAAATCGCCCTAAAACATAAATCTTATGACCATGTGGAAGTATATGACACCATTAAGGATGATGAAGTCTGGTGTTTGGCATAAACCCTTTGACCGCAACGACTTACGTCGAGGCGGCGGGCCGGATTTTCCCTAAGTCCTTTGATACCATACACTTACGGCGAGAATCAGTTCTCATTATTGAAAACGGATAAACTTTGAAAAACTTTATTGAATCCTCTTGACTATTCTGGTCGATACTGTATAATGGGGGCACAAGCAACGAACAACACACCCCACAACGAAAGGCGAATGAAAATGGCATCGTATCTGAAACCGGAAAATGTACGGCGTTCTGTTCAGCGTGCAGCCGCAAAGCTGGATGAAGTCAACCCTGGATGGCGAGAAAAAATCAATTTGTCCGAATTAGATTTGCGGAGTGCGGGCCAATGTGTACTTGGGCAGTTGTACGGCCACTGTTGCCATGCTCCAAGGACAGTCAAGGAACTTCAGGCTTTCTGGTATGATCGCACCTGGTATCGACATCCAGAAGTGTTAAACGATCACAATTTGTCTGAAGCTGTCTGGAGTACGTACACCGCCGCTTGGACAAAAGTTCTGGCATATTAGAAAACTTTCAAAAAACCGCTTGACAATTAGCTCGCCTCTGCTATAATAGGGGCAACGAAGAACGCACTTCACTTTTTACCCTGTTCACGAAAGGAACAACACAATGAGTGCAATTTCAACTGGTCCGGCTCGAACTGAGGAAGCTATCCGTGGTCGTGTCAACGTCCGTGCAGGTGTCATCGTTGATGGCAAGATCCAGAAGGGCACCCGCTCTTTCAACATGGAAGACATGACTGCCGATGAGGCATTCGACTACCTGATCGAACAGGACACACTTGCGTGTGCTCTGTCCGCTCTGGCCGAAGAACACGGTGTAAGCACTGATGAAGTGCTTTCCGCTGCTGCTTCGACTCTGTCAGAGTAGTCACTGCGGCCGGGGGGACCGCTACATTCCCCCCATCTTTTGCGAGAACGGTTGTAAACATTAGGATCTCTCTGGTTCAAACCTGTCCTAGTGCTCTTACCGATAGTTCGATTCTATCGCTCGCAGCTTTTGGCACAGTAGTTTCTGTTGGCAGAAATATCAGACTTTCAATCTGATGTTCACGGGTTCGATTCCCGTCTGTGTCACTCTCAACCTAGCCCCATAGTCCCCCAGGAGTATTAAAATGCTGAAGACGAAAACAACTATCTCTGTCAAGAAAATCTCTTCTATCTCATGTTGGGGTGATCTGACGATCTATACTGAGGATGGTAACGAAATCAACGTTACCCTTACACTGGCCGAAAAGGAATCTCTGGCCGACAATCTCACACGTCGAGTGAAGGAAGAAAAAAAGCGGAAGCTTGATTCCCTTCGCGAAGAACTGGAAGAAGCTGAAAATGCAGAATCCGACGATTAAGGTTGACACCGAATTGCCTGGCTGCGTGGTCGTAGCCATTAAGAACGACCACATCCTAATCCGCCGCGAAGATGGAGAAATTGCACGTTGTAGTTTTTCTATGGCAGAACGTCTCTCGGAGTTTAAGTAATGGAAAAGTCAGTTCTCAAAAACAAGCGTTCCGGTTCACGGGTCTCATTTCTCTATCCCCGACATGGCAACACCAACGTGCTGCGTAGTGTGACCGGTGTCATCGACCGTAAGGGTGTTGGTCCCAACGGCCCCTACGTGACCGTCAACGAAGGCTCTACCGGCTACCGCACTTTCAGTGCTAAGAAAATCGTCGAACTGTAGCCTGTGGGGGCTGGAGTACGTAAATGCATTGCAGCCACCCCCACACGCTATATCTAAGCTCACCCGCAAGGGTGGGCTTTTTTTATTTACTGATAATGGGAAATGACGTAAGTACTTGCTATCAAACGAGTTACGTCGCCGGGGGGCATTTTTGACGTAAGTCCTTTAGTACTATGGGGTTACGGCGAGAAAAAATTCTCAAAGAAAATAATCGAGATTCCGTGAAAATACCGCTTGCAATTATTGTATAGGGTGATACAATGGACACAAACCAACACAGAAAGGGAACGAATGTTTTCACCAGCCAACAGTAAACTAAAGAAATTGTACGATTTTGAGCCATTGCAGCCGTGGTTTGAGGATCGCCGCAAAGTGTACTCATTCGATACGCTCGCAGGCCATGCCTGCCCGGGTGCATTGAAATGTAAGGCTAAGGTTGTTGAAGTTGAAGGCCGTCGAAAACTCCAGGACGGACCAAAGCAGGAATTCCGCTGCTATGCCGCAAGTCAGGAAGTACGTTTAACCAACGTATACGAAAAGCACAAGCGGAATTTTGAGGCTATTCGTAGGCTATCAACAGCACAAGTCCGAACTTTCCTGTCAACTATCGTGCCTGAAAATATGGGCGTCTGTCGTATCCACACAAGCGGAGATTTTCTGAACAAGAAGTATTTTCTCGGCTGGATGCAGTTTGCTGAATTGCACCCCAAGACTATTTTCTACGCATATACTAAGAGCCTGCCCTATTGGGTGGACTATGCTGGAGAAGTCCCGCCGAATATGATTCTTACCGCCTCGTATGGTGGCAAGTGGGATGAACTAATTCCAATACACGGACTGCGGTCTGCTATCGTCGTGAGGGATGAAGACGAAGCCGCCGCAATGGGTTTAGATATCGACCGTGACGATAGTCACGCGAGCGATCCAAATCATAGAGAATCAGATTTTGCACTTGAGATTCACGGCTCACAACGTGCAGGGACTGAGGCCGCTGTGGCATGGGAGAAAATCCGCCGTGCAAGGATAAAAGGAAAATGATCCAACTGGCCCTGCTAGGTATCCTCATCCAGATTTGTAATAAGAGCATCAACAAATGACTGAACTACCTTATGGCTTTGATCTACTGTACGACATCAAGACCCTCCGGCAGCTACGCATTGAATATAATGCTGCTAGGGCTAAGGTTAACAGTATCGAAGCTATGTCAAGGGAGTTTGGTATAAGTTTGGAATGTTCTCACGAACAGGTAGAAAGTTACGGAAATGGAGAGGATTGCTGGCGGGAATGTTTAGACTGCGGGTGTGAGGTTCCGTAGTTCGTAGGGTGGCTTAGCTCAAAGATTGATATAAGTTGTTGATATGAAACGACTTAGGGCGAGCCGCCGCCCCCGCCGCGACGTAAGTCCTTTGATACCAACGGGTTACGTCGATTCTTTTTTGGAAATTCCCAGGATCAGGACCGCCGTTCTCAGGATTGGATTCTTGAATTCGCCACGATTTTTTGGATAAACCGCTTGCAATTTTGGGTTGGCCGTGGTATAATACACCTATCACAAACAACAACACGCGAGAGGGAATCATGAAACCATCACAAAAAACAGCAGGCATGGAAGCGGCACTGGAAGCACTGTTTGGCGTGGATCGCCAGTCGGCTATCCGTTCTAATCGGTGCATCGATTCACCTATCGGCTGCGGTATGCCTGTCGATGGCTTCCGCGATGAACTATCGGCCAAAGAATTCACAATCTCTGGCTTGTGCCAGAAATGTCAGGATTCTGCTTTCGATGAAATGCACACAAATTTCTAAGATTGCTCTTGACAATTGTCGGATGTGTGGTACAATGTACGTATCACCACTTTTCTCCTGTTCTTGAAAGGAACAACCACAATGACTGAAATTCTCTCAACCGATGCAATGGGCACGATCAACAAAACTTTTGACTTCACGGTCAATAAGTTTCCGCTGTTCGGTCCCGACAACATGCCGACCGATCAGTACGGTTTGTTCCGTTCTGACACCGGCTACCTGGAAGGTGTCAAGTCGATCAGTTCGCGGTATGTGCCGCACACGACTGATGACGTGACAGCGTTGTGTGAAGCCGCACAACATGCGTTTGACTGCGAAGTCAATTTGCAGTGTCACTTCCGTAATGGTCACTATGTGTCCATCGCTCCGACTGACGGC